>VOFI01000916.1_pt1 | contig 30000 bp, 31 predicted proteins | sample 5384131 | NCBI WGS metagenome assembly VOFI01 (sample SAMN12384728, study PRJNA508395) | human gut metagenome | isolation source: healthy gut H | host: Homo sapiens
AAAGCGGTGCAAAGGTACAAATCATTTTTAAATCTGCAAACATCTTTCCCGTTTTTTCACGAAATAATTGTACTTTTGTACCCATGATATACCCACAGAACTTTGAACAGAAGATAGGCTTCGACCAAATACGCCAACTGCTAAAAGAAAAATGTCTCAGTACGCTTGGCGAAGAGCGAGTGACAAATATGGTGTTCTCCGACCGCTTTAATGAAGTAGAAGAACGCCTGGATCAGGTTACAGAATTCGTACGTATACTTCAAGAAGAAGACAATTTTCCGGCACAATATTTTTTTGATGTACGTCCGTCCCTGAAACGGATACGGGTGGAAGGCATGTATTTGGACGAGCAGGAGCTTTTCGACCTGCGCCGCTCTTTAGAAACGATACGCGACATTGTACGCTTTTTGCAAAAAAGCGAAAATGAAGAAGAGGAGGAAACCACATCTCCTTATCCTTGTCTGAAGCGACTGGCAGGAGATATAACGGTATTCCCGCAACTTATCGGAAAAATAAACGGCATTCTTTCTCCCTACGGAAAAATAAAGGATAACGCCTCGGCAGAACTGGCGCGCATCCGCCGCGAACTGGCAAGTACAATGGGAAGTATCTCACGCTCATTGAACAGCATTCTGCGCAATGCCCAATCGGAAGGTGTTGTAGACAAAGACGTAACCCCCACAATGCGCGACGGGCGACTGGTGATTCCTGTAGCTCCAGCCTTGAAACGAAAATAAAAGGCATCGTACATGACGAATCCGCCAGTGGTAAAACCGTATTCATCGAGCCTGCCGAAGTAGTGGAAGCCAACAACCGCATACGAGAACTTGAAGGTGACGAACGCAGAGAAATTATCCGCATCCTTATGGAATTTTCCAATTTGTTACGCCCATCCATTCCCGATGTTTTGCTGTCATATGAATTTCTTGCCGAAATAGATTTCATACGTGCCAAAGCATTATTTTCCGAGCAAATCACCGGACTGAAACCGGCTCTCGAAAACAAGCAACTGCTGGACTGGACAATGGCGGTACATCCGCTGTTGCAACTCTCCCTTGCCAAACATGGAAAAAAAGTTATACCGCTGGATATAGAGCTGGACGAAAAACAACGTATTCTCATCATCTCCGGTCCCAACGCCGGCGGAAAATCCGTCTGCCTGAAAACCGTAGGGTTGCTGCAATACATGTTGCAATGCGGTCTGCTCATCCCGATGCACGAACGTAGCCATGCCGGCATATTCAGCAATATATTCATTGACATCGGCGACGAGCAGTCTATCGAAGATGACCTCAGCACCTACTCCTCGCACCTGACCAATATGAAGATAATGATGAAAAACTGCAACGAACGCAGTCTTATCCTTATCGACGAGTTCGGCGGCGGTACGGAACCCCAGATTGGCGGAGCGATAGCCGAAGCAGTGTTGAAACGTTTCAACCAAAAGCAGACGTTCGGCGTTATTACTACACACTACCAGAATCTGAAGCATTTTGCCGAAGACCACGAAGGTGTAGTAAACGGTGCCATGCTATATGACCGTCATCTGATGCAGGCACTTTTTCCAACTTCAGATCGGCAATCCGGGCAGTTCATTCGCCGTAGAAATCGCTCGTAAAATCGGATTGCCGGAAGATGTGATCGCAGATGCTTCTGAGATTGTGGGAAGTGAATATATCAATGCCGACAAGTACCTGCAGGACATTGTACGTGACAAACGTTATTGGGAAGGCAAACGTCAGACTATCCGGCAACGCGAAAAGCATATGGAGGAAACCATTGCCCGTTATCAGACAGAGATAGAAGAGTTGCAGAAATCGCGCAAGGAGATTCTGCAGAAAGCCAAAGAGGAGGCGGAACAACTGATGCAGGAAGCTAATGCCCGCATAGAATACACCATCCGCACCATTAAAGAAGCACAGGCCGAAAAGGAAAAGACACGCCAGATACGGCAGGAATTAAATGATTTCCGCGAATCGCTGGACACCCTCACCGCTAAGGAGCAGGAAGAAAAAATTGCCCGCAAAATAGAAAAGCTGAAAGAAAAACAAAACCGGAAAAAGGAGAAGAAAGCCAACAAGAATCAGGAAAATACATTGTCTGCACAAGCATTGGCAGAGCAACAGGCAAAGAAAGAAGCCGAACGTCTGGCAGCAATCGTACCCGGAAGTTATGTCAAGATAAAAGGACAGACCTCAGTCGGCGAAGTATTGGAGATAAACGGCAAGAAAGCCATCGTTGCGTTCGGAAGTATCAAAACCACAGTCAAGCTGGATAGGCTGGAACGGACAAATGCGCAGCCTAAGCAAGTGGATGTCTCTACCAAGAGTACCTATATCAGTTCTCAGACGCAAGACAGCATGTACGAAAAAAAGCTGAACTTCAAGCAAGATATAGATGTACGCGGCATGCGTGGAGACGAAGCCCTACAGGCTGTGACCTATTTCATAGACGATGCCATATTGGTAGGAATGTCACGCGTACGCATCCTACACGGAACCGGTACGGGCATCCTGCGCACGCTTATCCGCCAATATCTGCAAACCGTGCCCGGCGTAAGCCGTTTTGCCGATGAGCACATTCAATTTGGCGGAGCAGGGATTACGGTTGTAGACTTAAGCTAATTGAAATTTAAAACTCGAGAAACAGAAAAGTTACAATATTAACAATCCTGATAAACAAATAATCCAATAACCCATTAGCAAGATGAAATCAATCAAAGAACTGTATCGCATCGGCACCGGTCCTTCAAGCAGCCATACCATGGGACCTCGCAAGGCAGCCGAGATATTTCTGGAAAGACATCCGGAAGCTGCATCGTTCAAAGTAACATTATACGGCAGCCTGGCGGCAACAGGCAAGGGTCACATGACGAACATTGCCATTACCGAAGTGCTACAGCCGATAGCACCGGTAGAGATTATCTGGGAGCCTAAGATTTTTCTCCCCTTCCACCCTAACGGAATGAAGTTTGTCTCCGTTGACAAAGCAGGAAAAGAGACCGACCAATGGACAGTGTTCAGTATCGGCGGCGGCGCTCTGGCAGAAGAGAATGACGGAGCATCCTCGGTCAATACACCCGATGTGTATTCCATGAGCAGCATGACGGAAATCATGCAATGGTGCGAACGTACAGGAAAGAGCTATTGGGAATACGTCAAGGAATGTGAAGACAGCGATCTATGGGATTACCTGCAGGAAGTATGGAAAACCATGCAGGATGCCGTGAAACGGGGATTGGAACAGGAAGGTGTGTTGCCCGGTCCGTTGAATCTACGCCGTAAAGCTTCCACTTACTATATACGTGCCAGCGGATACAAACAATCCCTGCAATCGCGCGGACTGGTATTTGCCTATGCTTTGGCGGTAAGTGAAGAAAATGCTTCGGGGGGTGTCATCGTCACTGCTCCTACGTGCGGATCGTGCGGAGTGATGCCTGCCGTACTCTACCACCTTTCCAAAAGTCGTGATTTCAGTGATACGCGTATCTTGCGCGCCCTTGCCACAGCCGGGTTGGTAGGAAACATAGTAAAGACCAACGCTTCCATTTCAGGCGCGGAAGTAGGCTGCCAGGGAGAAGTCGGCGTAGCCTGTGCAATGGCTTCGGCAGCCGCCAACCAACTTTTTGGCGGCAGCCCCGCACAAATAGAATATGCTGCGGAAATGGGTTTGGAACATCATCTGGGAATGACCTGCGACCCGGTATGCGGACTGGTGCAGATTCCTTGTATAGAACGGAATGCCTATGCCGCCGCACGCGCCTTGGATGCCAACCTTTACTCCTCTTTCACCGATGGTATGCACCGGGTATCTTTCGACAAAGTAGTAGCAGTTATGAAAGAAACCGGGAACGACCTTCCGTCGCTTTACAAGGAAACAAGTGAAGGCGGACTGGCTAAAGATTATAAACCGATGTAGCAGTCAGAGACAAAAGCACGCCCAACTTACTCAAAACAAAATGAAGAATCTCTTCTCCTTACATATTAAGAGAGGGGATTCTTCATTTTGTTCCGGTTATACCTTAATCAAACAAGATTAACGCCCGGTCTTCAGCTCATCTATCGGCCAGTGCGTATCGTCCTTATTGCCACTTACATCACGTTTCTGCAATAAATTACCATCTCCGGCATAGAACAACTGATACTCCTCATTACCTCTCTCCACTTCGATAACATACTGGACAGGCTGTACGGGATATTCAAGCATATCAATATCTTCCCGTTTCCACTGCGCATATTCTCCGCCTTCGAAAGCGGTCTGTACCGTAGGCGGCAAACCTTCCCAAAGAATATCCGTCTCCGTCAATTTCCAGGTTGCCTGAACATCATACCACACATCCATTTCCCTGCCGTCCATCCAACAGTCGGCTACGAAATAATTGCCTTTCCGTTCCCATTCAATGTCCATGGCAGCAGGATATTTGTCCTTAAGGGCTTTCGACACAGCATCGGGAACTTTTATATTATCGTTTTTGTCATCATCATCGCACGCACCGAAAGCCATTGCCGCAATGAACATCATCGCTAATACTTGAATTTTTGTTTTCATCTTCTTGGCAAAAAAATTAAAGTTATACATTCTGCAGTATTACAATCAATCGTCCATGCCTACAAATTTTCCTTTGCTGTTGAACTTCAAGGAATAGTCATTGGCAAGTTCAACTTCCACCCCGCTGCGTCTGCGTTCAATCTTGGTGATGACCTCCTGCGGGAAGTTCGTCTTTACATACTCTTTCACAGATACCGGAATCAGAGCTTCGGGCACAGCAGCTTCTTGCAATCCACATCAGTCCAGTTTCCGTTGCTGTCAAAATCAATCTCCGTACGGTCGGTCAACAGCACCTCATAGCTTTTCGAGCCCAGTATTCCGGTTTCAATCTTGATATGCGAGATTTGCGGATCGGTGAAATACCGGTTGATGAAGTTACGGGCTGTCAAAGGCAACTGCTTGGCATCGCGCGTAATGACATCACCGGCAAATGCCAACTGAACGGCTACAAGAGCCAACACAAGGATAGATAATACTTTCTTCATAATCGTTATTTTTTAATGTTACTGATTTGTTTCATATCATTCACACTGCAAATAACGACAGAGAAATAGGAAAGATTTGGGAATAATCAGTGTTAACGGTTATTTTTATTTTCTTTAACAAGTAGAAAGCAATGCATTCCATCCTGCCATTCGTAAGTAAGCCTCAAAAAAGAAATCCGGGCTATGGAACGGGCTATGGCGAGTCCCAGTCCGGTGGAATCTTTCTTTCCGTCAATACTATGGTAGAAACGACGGAACAACTTCTCACCGTCCAAAGGAGTATCACCTGTATTCTTTATTACCAGCGAATCCGGAGTAGTGAGTATCTGCAACTCTCCCCCATCCGCATTATGAAGCAATGCATTCTTCACCAGATTGGAAACCAGAATCTGTGCCAACGAATGATTACAGCGGATAATAAAAGGCTGTTCCCCCTGCTTACGCAGCAAGCGCACCTGCTTATGTTCGTATATATCCATCAAATCAGGCAGAAGGTTTTCCAGTATCTCGTCCACCGATACATCCTCCGACTCCGTGTACTGCCCGTTCTCTATACGGGAAAGCAGCAGCAAGGACTTATTCAGTTTCACCGCACGTCCCAAGGTTGAATAGATTTCATCCAGTTCCTTCATCTGCTGTTCGGTCAGGCTGTCGCTTTCAGCCAGCAGTTCCACTTTTCCCCTCACGATGGCAAGCGGTGTCTGCAACTCATGCGATGCGTTTTCTATAAACTGCTTCTGCTCTTCATAAGCCTTGTAACTGCGGTTGCCCATATCCACCGCAGCCTCGCTCAACTGACGGAATTCACGTATCTTCGTAGGGTTCTCCAATGCCGGAACTTCTTTGCCGGGCTGGATGCCGTGCAGCCAGTCCAGCAACTTATGCAACGGGCGGAATACCCCTTTCAATATCACTTGAATGCCCACCGATGTACAAATCAGCAATAGCAGGAACAATGCCCCCAGATACCAGAGCATTGCCTCCACCATATCGTCCCGCTCCAAAATGGAAATCATCAGAGTAAGCTCGTAAAACTGTCCGTCGGGCATGCGGAATGCCGTACGCATCACGCGTACCGGTTCGTTCTCGTCCTCAAGTTCGATATACACGGTAGAGTCATAAAAAACTTCCTGATAATGATTTCCCTCCTGTTCAGAGATGGGACGGAATTTATAAAAAGACATCAATGAGCCCTCCGTTTCAAGAAGGGAAGAATCGTGGAGTACGTGTTCTATTAATATTTCGGCATAATTTTCCAGCGTATCGTCCGTTTCATCAACAACCTCATCAATAATGGCATAATAAAACAATACACCCCATACAGCCATCAGGACAAATAGCAATAAGGAGATTTTACGATATGTATAATATACCAGTTTCATAATTCGGACAATTTATAGCCAAAGCCATAAACAGCTTTCAGCTCCACAGAGGCATTGGCCTGCTTCAGCTTCTTGCGCAGGTTCTTCACCTGCGAATATATGAAATCCAACGAATCCGCCTGGTCAATATTATCACCCCACACCGACTCGGCAAGGCTCATTTTATTGATAACCCGGTTGGCGTTCACCACAAAGTAATACAGCAGGTCGAATTCCTTACGGTTCAGTTGCAAAGGAGCACCGCCTACTTCCGCCTGCCGTTTGTCCGGATAGAGCAACAAATTGCCCACGGCAACAGACATATCGCCTTGTGCCTGACGGCGGCGTATTAAAGATTTTATGCGTGCATTCAGTTCTGCCAGATGGAAAGGCTTCGTCAGATAATCATCCGCCCCCAGTTCCAGACCGTCCACTTTATCGTCCAGCGAATCCTTGGCGGAGATGATGAGCACACTGTCCGTACGGCGCAAGTGCTTCAGCTCGCGCAACAAATCCAGACCGCTTCCTCCAGGCAGCATAATGTCCAATAGGATACAGTCGTAATCATAGTCGTTTATCTTGTCCAGGGCCGAAAAATAATCGGTAGCCGTTTCTACGACAAATTTCTCTTTCAGGAGCGAAGTGCGGATTGTTTCCCGCAAATCTTGCTCATCTTCTACAATCAGGATTTTCATGTCGGCAAAAAAAACTCACAAATCTGGAATCATTCTGGAATTACCCGTATATCAATTGGAAACGGCATCTTCCCCATACACCTCTTCCAGCAGTTCCTCTTTCGCCATGGAGATTTTGCCATCCGCGGAAACCGTCAGCCGGAGAGGTACATAAAGGTCGGATTGCGGATAGCAGATGCTGGCGGCATAGATAATGCCCTGAGGCGTTGTCTTATCATAGACCAGTCCTTCCAGAATGGCATATTTCAGAAAGCGGGCATCGACCAGTGAGGCGAAACTTTCCTTCGTAAACACCTTGTCCACAATCTGTTTTCCGCCACAGGTGATGCGCAGCGCAATGCTGTTGTCGATAAACCTCTCTCCCTGCTCATTCGTTACAACAGGCAGACTCTCGTCCGGGCGGCGGACAACAGACGAACGGTACTCCCTGCCTTTGTAGGTAATGGTCACTTTCGTATCGGAAACCTGCATACGCTGTGGAGCAGCTATCACTGTGCTGTCTTTCATCAAGACCTGTACATCGTCTCCGCCTTTATTCCGCGATGTGCAGGAAATAACCGACAACAGCACCGCACAAGTCACTATATAAACAAGAGTCTTCATTGATTCTTTTTTTTATTGACAAGGGCAAAGGAACAAAAAGAGCGGGAGAAATACAAATGAAAGCCATTAAAAACAGCAAGGGAGCATACCAAAAGGAAAACATCAGGTACATTCCGCCCCCTCTCATTACCGTCAAATACATCCGAAGAATCTGCCTTCAATCAAGGTTCGTTCAGGTAACGGACGATTATTCCCACTTGCCTCGGCATAAATGTCCGCACCCTTGCGTGGTATCCCGTAAGCAGCAATTCCGCATACAATTCGCTGTTACGTTTAATCCAGCGCGTCAGCGTACGGATAGCACACCGTGCCGTTGTGTTGGGGCAATACAGGCATGCCAGCTCTCTTTTCGTATACGTTCTGATACGGAAGTCATTTTCATTTTCCATAGTTTTTTTGCAGATTTATCATCAAAGTTTTTTTATTAGAGATACAAAGATACAACATCCGGAAGGCGAAGTCAAGCAATCGGAGAAAAGATATGAACCTTTCCTGAAAAAAGTTCATATCCCTCTCTTTTACTTTCGCTTACCATTCCAGGCAGACTGAAAGAATGTTATCCCAACGGATTTTCTTCTTCCCCGTTTCCGCCGGTTCCCGGAGCAGAACCGCCTCCCGAAACAGTTTCCGTTTTTTCCCAACTTGCTCTCGTCACGCTGGCACGTGTCAGCATCTCCCTGAAGTACTGTCCCGGCGTAAAAATTATTTTCCGACGATAAACCGTATCCGACTTCACATCCTCTTCCCTATCCTGACTCTTTGCATTAATACCCGGTCGGAAACAACCGAAATCACCCAACTGTACGGAAAATCCCTTGTTAATGTTAATGTTCAATGTGTCTATCAAGCCATCCAGAACCATCTTTACCACACCACGCGGGGCCATGCCTATCTTGGTGACTTCATCGCACAAATCGCCAAACTGTATTATACCAAGCGTTTTCAGTTGCGCTACATACTTTTCCGTTTTTGTCTGATCAAAACCGAATACTTTCTTTTTCACTTCGTAATTCAATGCCATAACTTTTTTTAATTTAAACGATTAATAAATTTGTTTTTCGGTTTTGTTTGCTCGTCAGTTTGCAAAACCTGCTTCTCTGTGATCACAATACAAAGATACAACAGGCGCAAAGCGACATGGTGCTTTAACTGTCGTTTCAGTAAGTTACAGTCATGATAAAGAGGATTAACATCAACAGATAAGCTATTGATAAACAAAGATATATATACCTATAAAAAACTTTTCACTTTTTTCCTGCATACACCACATTTCTCCCCATTCCGTATCTCACCAACACTCCGTCTCTGATAAACTGATTCAAATCGTTAACGGCCTGCTTGTAGCTACGTCCCGTCAGACGGGCATACTGGGCACGGTTGATGCAAGGATTCCGCTGCAAATATTCGTCCAGCAATTGAAAGCGGCGCTCCATAGACGAAAGGTTATCCGAGGAAAGCGGCACGGCGGGTTGCGGCCTGCGCTCAAGCCTCATCTTACCGCTTAAATCTTCGTGAAATTTCTTCCCCAGACGGAAATTCAGTCCGCGCAAGGCAACTGACGCGGCACGTACCTCATCTTTCTCCATCGCACGGCGCCGACAACTCAATGAGGGCGTAAAATAGCCCAACTCGCCCAATTCTACCGTCCAACCGTTGGCCAGGCAATCGCGCAGCTCGTCCATGAACGCTGCCATCGCACCTTCAAGCACGCTGCGGCTGATACCCGTAAACAAGTGGACACGGTCTATAAACTCTTTTCTATCAATCGTTCCCTTAGCCACAAAACGGGCGTAAAGGGGTTGTTGCTCACCGGTGTGGCGAATATCGGGTTTCTCCAGAAGGTCATAATAGGCACTCATACTTTTCAAGATGCTAAGTTTTCACCATTGCTACACTCAGCATCCTTTCTCACGGTGACAAAGAGAGAAAGCCGTTTCTTCAATTAAATTATTCCGCCACGGGGTAAATTTTGTTCCACCACGGAGAAAGTTCTGTTCCACCATGGCGGAATGGAATTTACTCCATGGCGGAACAATCTGGCATTAGGAAGTAAAGATACTGCTATTTTGCCGGATAAGCAATAAAAGCTACAAAAAAAGAGAATAATAGTTTCGCCTGCCGTCACAGCGCTTTCCAGAACTTCTGGAAATCCCGGTAGCGCCCGTAACATACCAACCGGTCGCCCGCCTGTATCCGGTCATCATCCGGCAGTTCGTTCACCACATCATGCTCGGTGAAAGAGATGCCCAGGCAATTCTTCAAAGTCTCGGCACGCTTCAGAGCAAGCAGTTTCAACCCGAACTCGCTGTCAAGCTTCAGTTCATTTACATTATAGCCTATAAATTTTTCGGGCACAGTAAAATTCACAACGTAGTAATTGGAATCCACCCGGAACGTTTCGATGTCGGCACCAAACTCAAGCAGATGAACCAGGCCGCGGGCCGCATCCTCCTCAGGAGTAAGGATACGATCCAGGCCGAAAGCCTCCAGCACCGAACGGTGCACCCCGTCGATAGCTCTTGCATAGATGCGTTTTACCTTTTTCTGTTTCAACAGCGCCACCACCCGGATGGAAGCGCCGAAATTCTCGCCGATAGCGACAATAACGACATCGACACTATTCAAAGGAAGCACGGACAAAGCCTGCCCGTCGGTTGCATCAATCACAAAGGCGGTTGCCACCTTGTCCTTCAAACTATCCACACGGCCGGCACTGATGTCCGCACCTATCACCTCATGTCCCAAAGCCGAAAGCTCCTCGGCAAGCACATGACCGTAATTACCCAAACCGATAATAATATATTTCATAATCAATCAATGTTAGCATTCCACACACCTGTTTCCAAATCTCACTTAGTTAATGATAATCTGTCCGCTCGGATACTGATACTTCGTATGTTTTTTCTGCTTGATGATGCCGAGCATCAGTGTTATAAGTCCCACACGTCCGACAAACATTAAAAGCGCCACCAGCAACTTGCTGTCGCTGCCCAGCAAGGGAGTGGCATTCAGGCTGGAGCCGACCGTACTGATGGCCGAAACACATTCAAAGGTAATCGCAAGCAGGGATAGTCCCGGCTCCAGGATACTGATGATGAAGACAGACACGAACAGCACTCCGAACGACATCACCACCGTAGCATTGGAACGGCGGATAGAGTCGTGCGACAACTCACGCCCGAACACCTCCACCCGCTCCGTGCCGCGCAATACCGCCACAAGATTCAGCACCACAACCGCAAAAGCGTTCACTTTGATACCGCCTGCGGTGGACTGCGAACCGCCGCCAATCCACATAAGAATAAGGTAGAGCAATAAAGTCTGTACCCCCAAGCTGGCTAAATCCACACTGGAAAAAGCCCGCCGTACGGGGACAGGCGGCATTGAAAAATGCCTGTGTCCACTTATCGGCAACCGACATCCCCGCAAAAGACGCGTTCCACTCAAAAAAAGCGATACCGGCCGTGCCCACCGCCAAGAGCAGGAAGGTAACAATCAACACGATACGCGTATTCAGGTTATAAAGATGGTAGAAACGGCGGCCGTCCCACTCCCATGTATGCAAGAATCGCCAGAAACGGCGCATATGATAAAGGATAATGTCCTTGAAGTTCACCAATATGGGGAAGCCGATACCGCCAAGAATAATCAGCAGTGAAATGTATATATAGAACGGGTTATGCCCCTTCATCAGCAGCGGATTGCCCAAATTGCCCGGCAAGGTGGAAAACCCTGCATTGCAGAATGCCGATATAGAATGAAAAGCCGAAAACGCCAGCTCTTCGTGCACATCCATCCCCATTGTACCATGAATATCGCTCCAGATGGCAAACGTACCTATCCCCTCTATCACCAATGTAAAGCCAAGGATATACACCAGTGTGGACAACAGGGAATTCAAAGAATTGGAACTGACCATATCGCGCACCACCAACTGATTATACAAAGAGGTATTCCCCATGAAGAACATCGCGAAGAAACTTGTCAGCGTCATCACCCCCAGACCGCCAATCTGAATCAGCAGAATGATGATTACAAAACCCGTTGTCGTGAAAGTGGATGCCACGTCTACCGAAGTCAGTCCCGTCACACACACCGCACTGGTGGAAATAAACAGCGAATCCACCCACGAGATGCCCGCCACCGTAGAACGGGGAAGCATCAGCAACCCTGTCCCTATGAGTATGATAATGAAGAAACTGACCGCCAGGATAAGCGAAGGGTTTGTCCGTCGTCCCAGCAACCGTACCAGCCCATACGACAGATTCAGGAAAGACAGCACCAGCAGCAATACAAGATGATAGGCCTTGCCGTTCAGAAAATCCCAGACTGCCTGCACGGCGCCTTCCACTTCCGGGCGATGAAAGATAACCGGAACCAGCGTCAGATAAAGCAGAAAAGTCAATATCCAGGTCAGCATACTGAAAGTCTGCCTCGTATCTTTATACTCCAACAGGATATGTAAGGATATATCAACCAGAAAAACAATCCACACCCCATGGTACAGACGCTGCAATTGGTGAGCCTCTGCCGCCGAAATGGTAAATCCGTGTTCGTATACCAGACCGACAATCAGCAGGATAGACGCCAGGTACGTCAAGGCTGTCATTACTCCCAACGCCACGCGTATATAGGGATGAATCCATTTATTCTGGTACAAAAAGAACTTATGATAGAGCTTCATAAATATATCGGTTAATGAGACATGGCAAACTTAGACAAATCTGCCCTTATAAACAAAAAACAATGGAAAAAAGAAATTGGTTCAAAAATAATAGCTACATTTGGGCATTGAATTATTAATAATTTTAACCACTATGAGCAACAAAAACAAAAAGATTCATTCTCCCGGAAGAGGAAATCCCACACTACTGGTATAATATACAGGCCGATATGGTAACCAAGCCCATGCCGCCGCTCAACCCCGCCACCAAGCAACCGCTGAAAGCGGAAGATTTGTATCCCATTTTTGCAGAAGAGCTTTGCCGCCAGGAGCTGAATCAGACCGATACGTGGATTGAAATCCCCGAAGAGGTCCGCGAAATGTACAAATACTACCGCAGCACTCCGCTGGTGCGCGCTTATGGATTGGAGAAAGCGCTCGGTACACCGGCGCATATCTACTTCAAGAACGAGAGCGTCAGCCCGATGGGCTCGCACAAACTGAACTCCGCCATCCCGCAGGCCTACTATTGCAAGCAGGAGGGAGTGACAAACGTGACCACCGAAACCGGTGCCGGACAATGGGGAGCTTCGCTGGCTTATGCCGCCCGCCTCTTCGGGTTGGAAGCCGCCGTATACCAGGTAAAAATCAGCTATGAGCAAAAGCCTTACCGCCGCAGTATCATGCAGACCTTCGGTGCGCAAGTAACTCCTTCTCCCTCCATGTCCACCCGTGCCGGAAAAGATATTCTGACCGTTCACCCCAACCACCAGGGTTCGCTGGGCACGGCCATTTCCGAGGCCATCGAGCTGGCACGAACCACACCCAACTGTAAGTATACACTCGGTTCCGTATTGAGCCACGTCACTCTGCACCAGACTGTAATCGGCCTGGAAGCCGAAAAACAAATGCAAATGGCCGGCGAATATCCCGATATGGTCATTGCCTGCTTCGGAGGCGGTTCCAACTTCGGAGGCATCGCATTCCCATTCATGCGCCACACCATCCTCGAAGGCAAAAAAACACGGTTCATTGCCGCCGAACCGGCCTCCTGCCCGAAACTGACACGCGGCAAATTCCAATACGACTTCGGCGATGAAGCCGGATATACCCCGCTGCTGCCGATGTTTACCCTAGGACATAATTTCGCTCCCGCCAACATCCACGCCGGCGGTCTGCGCTATCACGGTGCCGGCGTCATCGTATCGCAACTGCTGAAAGACGGCTATATGGAAGCAACGGACATCAAACAACTCGAATCGTTCGAAGCCGGCTGCCTTTTCGCACAGGCAGAAGGAATCATCCCTGCACCGGAGTCCTGCCACGCCATTGCAGCCACTGTACGCGAAGCAAATAAATGTAAGGAAACGGGCGAAGAGAAAGTCATCCTGTTCAACCTGTCCGGCCATGGCCTCATCGATATGGCATCGTATGACAAGTACCTTGCCGGCGATTTGCAAAACTATGAGCTGACCGACAACGATATCCGGAGAAATCTGGATGAAATAGGCAATCTGGTCTAATAGATATTCGCCATACTGACAAGCGGTTCATAGAGTTTCTCTATGTCCTGCGAATCCATTTCAATCTGCACCTGGTCTCCCGGAATCAGACTTGTTTCCACAGGGACCAGGTTTTTTCCATCCCTATGCACATTGATGATAACACAGTGTTCGGGCAAGGAAAGCTCGCTTATTGCCTTGCCGTCGAGGTAAGAACCGGTCATGACTTCCACAGACAGCGTATACCGTTTTTCTTCACGGAAATCGGGAGAGTTAATCATATCCTCGTATAAGATTACGTTGAAAGACTTCATCTGGAGCAGCTCCGTAAAATAATACGTCAAACCGCCTACCACCACCGAGGGATAAAAGACTTCGAAGTGTCCGGTTATCTCCGTTATCAGCACAATCGCCGTAAGCGGTGTACGCTCAATGGCCACCAAAAATGCCGACATGGATATCAGCATGACATAAGTGATATTTTGGGGGTTCGATAATGCCGTACTTTACAGCGACCAGTCCTACAAGCTGCCCCAACAGTCCGCCCGTCACCAAAGTAGGAATAAAGTTACCACCCGGCAAGCCTGAAGACACGGAGCACACCGAAAACCCGAAATGCAACAGCATGACGGCAAGCACCCACATTATTTCCGTACTGCCGTTCTGCGCCTGTTGCAGCAAAAACTGCTCGCCGCCACCGGTCAGGTTTACCTGCATCAACGAGATAATGTAGGCAACCAGTACCAAATAAAACATCTTGATATATACCGGAGACTTGACCTTAGAATATACCCGCTTGAACGAAATCATAAGCACAGAGTATATCTTGCCGGCAATGGAAATGATAACAGCCAACAAAAGGAAATACTTCATCCGGACAAGAAAAGTCAAAACAGGTTCCGACACCTCAATCAGATGATAAGGGTTCACGGGAAAAACCAAACCGGCAACCGCTCCTGCCACTACACCCGCCAACAACGTAGTAATGGCTGTCTTAGGAGCATCGAAACGTTCGATGGATTCGATAACAATCAATGAAGAGGCCAATGGAGCAGCAAAAGCAGCCGCAAGCCCCGCCCCTGCTCCCGCCGCCAGCAACTGCTTGCGCTCGCCCTGCAGAATATGCGTCCATCGGGACACGAGACTGCCGATATAGGAGCCTATCTGCACAGAAGGCCCCTCACGCCCCAATGACAATCCGGCAGCCACAGAAAGAATTCCACCAGCGAATTTGGAAACCAGCTCCACAAACGGGTGTTTATAGGTTATGCGTCCGTTGATTATCCCGCGTGTCTGCGGAATGCCGCCGCCACTGATAAGAGGCATCCTGCCTACCAGAAAGGACACAAACATTAGAATCCCCCAAAACAGCAAAAACAGGAGTATATGCCAGTACCAGGCAGGGCGGGATGCGAAAAAGTCGCTGCGGATATGTAGCAGGAAATAAAGCAGATAGTGATAACAGACCGCAATAAGCCCTGTCAGCAATCCCACAATCATGCTGACAAAATAAAGCCGCGCATCTACCAACTTCAACTTCCAGATATGCCAGCCGCGAACCGTTTTCCAATTCTTTATTTTCTGAAAAAAACGCATGGAGTATTCTTTGTTATCTGCATTCCCCTACAACAATTTCTCTCCTGTGAAGTTCTGAACCGGCTACCCGATTATATTTATTTTACCCTCTCAGCATTGCTGATAATAAAAAAGAATCTCCCCGTCAAGCCATACACAGAGAGGAGATTCTTCGCTACATTCAAAAGCTAAGAACGGAGCTTTTTATATTATGACACACTTATTATATAAACCACAGTTTTTCCGGCAGCTTAAGACTTCTGTGCAGAACGTACCGGGTGTTTATGTTTTCCTTGCGCAACAGCCTGCTTTTTTCTGCGGTCAAATTCTTTTTTCAACTTGTTGGCATTGTTCTGTTCCGTCCGGTAAATCTTCATAATCTGTTTGGGAGAAAGTATTTTTCTGAATTCATCATAATACTTCTCACGCACATCCAGTATCTTACGACTTTGGGCAAAACGTCCTTTTATCTGCCGCTCCACCTCGGCATCCGTCAGCACCGGTTTAGGTTGCGGCTTCATGCCTTTCTGTTCCGTTCCCTGCCCGGAGGAGGGCTGCCTGCGGTTCATCATTCTGCATTCGCGCAATTCCTTCAAATAGTTCTGATAAACCGGTACAAATCTGGCAGCTGCGGCATCATCCAACATCAGTGTGTTCACCATCTGATTGGTCTGGCGTTCCATGAACTGCTCCGGTGTGTGACGTTGCCTTTTATCTTTATTCACCTGGTTTTGAGCAGAGAGACTGAACTGACCGCCTATCATAAGGCACGTCAGAAATACGTAAATGAATTTTGCTTTCATAATTCTTCTTTTTTTTAAGACAATACTATTAATTTAAAAATATATCGCTTTCGGAGAAGCTGACGAGCTCTTCCAGCTCCTCGTCCGACATTTCACGAATCCATTTATCAGCAGGGGCCGCCGCCGTACAATTCCCGGTATCCAGCATCTGCCCTCCTCTATCACCTTCCCTGAAAAGAGACGGCATAAACAGAAAGCCGACCAATGCCGCAGCTATGGCAATACCCGTAGAAACGGTTATCCACAGACGATGCCCCGCCGGCTTACTACCATACGTATGCTTCCGCACATTACGCTGCATTTCGTCAAAGAAACCTTCGGGCACACGATAGGGAGTTTTTTTTCCTATATCATCAAAATCAAACTCTTTTTTCATAATCTCAATTATTTAGTATGTACTCTTTAATCTTTTCCTTCGCATAATGATAATTCACCTTAAGCGTATCTGCCTTACCGTCGAGAATGCGGGCGATTTCCTCGTAATCAAGTTCATCATAGTAGCGGAGATTGAATATCAACCGTTGCTTCTCCGGCAATCTCAATATGGCTTCCTGAACTTGACGGCCAGCTCATTTTCATAGTCCACATAGTCGGAAGCCTTCAAACGGGAAATCAGGCTCTCCTGAATGTCTTCGGTCGAAACAGTTTCCCGCCTTTTACGGCTATTCAACAAGCGGAGACTTTCATTCGTTGCAATCCGGTAAATCCATGTGCTCAGTGAACTCTCGCAACGGAATTGCTCCCAATGCCTGTACACCTGAATAAAGACTTCCTGCAATACATCCTCCGCATCTTCGTGCAGCACTACCAAACGCCGTATATAATAATATATCGGTTCCTGAAAACATTCCACCAACAGTTGAAAGCCCTGTTCACGGTTGGATTTATATATTTGTCGAATCTTGTTTTCGTTTATCATCAGTTCATCCGGGTTTTACTGGTTAGAAAGGAGAAATGGGAAGAAGTTAAATGAGACGGAGCGTATTTGTCGTTTATTAACAAAAAAAGTCGGGGCTGCATCTTTACAAGACACAGCCCCGACCCATCTGTTTATAAGTTTACGGCAATTACCAGAATCTGTTTCGCTCAGGATTATACTCAAATCCCACTCTTTTCAGTGTCCGGACAATTACTTCTTTCTCAACGTTCATATCCTCACAAAGTGCATCCAGTGAAGGATAGAAATCACGCAATTTCATATTGATGAAGCTGTACAGCATCATCGGATCTTCAGGCAATTTCATAGTCACAATCTTTGTTTAAATTAAACACTAATACCGGGCGCAAAAATACAATAAAATATCATACGAAAGAGTATTATCCCTTGAAATCTGCAAGTTATCCATGCAAACGATTGAAACGACACGTCAATTAAAATGTTGCGGTCCCCTCTGGCTAACGATTACATAGATAATGACCGGCGCTCCAATAATCGGTGTAACTGCATTCAAAGGTATAATACCTGCCTCACCGGGCAGAACGCAAATCAGGTTGCAAAGCAATGCTACCGCTCCACCGCTCAAGATAGTCACAGGCAACAAGGAGTTGTGATTGGCTGTCCGCAATACCATACGGGCTATATGAGGAACGGCAAGTCCGATAAATGCAACCGGTCCGCAAAAAGCGGTGGTTATGGCAGTCAGCAAACCGGTGATGACCAAAAGCCAGTTGCGCACATATCGTATATTGATTCCCAAATTCTCCGCATACCGCTCTCCCAGCAATAATGCGTTCAGAGGTTTTATCAGTAATAAAGAGCCGAATAATCCGGCAACGGTCACCAATGCGAAAGCAGGCATTTGCTGGAGAGAGACACCGCCAAAATTACCCAATCCCCATACCATATAAGATTGCACTCCCTCCGCCGTAGCAAAGAAATTCAGCAGGGCAATGGCGGACGAAGCGATATAACCTATCATGATACCCGTTATCAGCAACATGACATTGCTTTTTAACAACGTAGAAAAGAATAGGATAAGTCCCATTATCAGCATAGCACCTACAAACGCCCCAGCCAGTACGGAGAAGAAACCGGACAAACTGAATGTTCCGGCAGATATGCTTCCACCAAAAAACAACATCACGAACGCCACTCCCAGACTCGCCCCGGAGTTAATGCCCAGAATAGACGGGCCTGCCAGCGGATTCTTAAAAGCGGTCTGCAACATCAGTCCGCAGACTGCCAGTGCACCTCCGCAAAGCAATGCTGTCAAGGCTTGAGGCAGACGGGACTCCCATACAATAAAACTCCAGCTTGCCTTCTCGCCTTCATGCCCCATGAGTATGCTGAAAACATCGGATACGGGAATCGGAACCGACCCTATCAGCAGATTAGCCATAAACAGTAATACAATTACCATTCCTAATCCGATGCCATATTTCCATCCTTTATTCATTCAATTTGCAAAAATAGCGCAAACCGCCTAAATCTCCTATTTCGGGATGTAAAATCTGTATCAAATCCGACAACAAATAGTCCGGACGGAAAGGAGTTTCTTCATAAAAAGGAACTTTTGCCGTGTTACATCCGTAAATATTCCGTGTTTTAAATGCTTTGAAGCCAGTATAACCTATATAATCGGCTTTCAAATCAGAATAGGTCATATCACGGTCTCGATTGTACTTAATAGTCCATACATCTGCATCACCAGCCTTGTCAAAAACTGTTTCAAAAGCCAAAGGAATGGAACCGCTGTGTTTATCTTCCGCAAAAGCATAACGCCCGCAGGCATCATTAAACAAACGCCCGATTGTACTGCAACCACCCGGTACATACCAGGCAGAACCGCTTTTCAGTTCACTGACAATAGACAAAGACGAAGACGAAAGTGAAGCACGTTTTCTAAGCTGGTTATAACAACTATCCACCTCGGCAAAAAGGCTGTCGGCTTTTGAGACAACACCAAAAAGCAACCCGTAGAAACGCATCCATTCGGCACGCCCCAAAGCGGAAGTCTCCATATAGTCGGCACACTCGATAATAGGAATATTCAGTTTTTCAACGCGTCCGTAACCACCGCTGTTCTCAAACGGAGAAAGCAAAATAGCATCGGGATGCAGGTCGATAATCTTTTCCATATCAGGATTCATACCGTCACCACAGTCGGTAACCGTTCCGTTACGGTATCCATCCTGTATAACCGGAAGTTTAATGTACTTCAAGTCACACACACCGCCTATACAGCCTGCAGCTCCCAACTTATCCATGAGACTGCAATGAACCGAGGAATAAATGACCGATTTGCGAAGCGGAGTACGGACAATTGTCCCCTCGGGCATATGCGCCGGTAAAGGTTGGGATGCCGGAACCAAGATATAGGTGTGCAATGTTTTCAGGGTATCCCAAGGGTTACGTAAAGTGGCAATAGTGTAGTCGGGATAACTTACTAACGTGAGGTTATCGGCATAACGCAGAGGGATAGTATCACCGGATATAAAAACAGAGACAGTCTTGTCCTTCCCACTACAAGCGGAAAGGAACAAGACCAGTGTCAGCATAAGAAACAATAATGTAACTTTTCTCATTTTTAATTAAAGAATACAGCAGAATTGGGATTCTGACCACCACAATCGAACTTTTCTATGAAAGTTCCATCTTTCTTGAAACGGTAGATATTTCCATTACCGGCAGCAAAATAGGTTGTACCAATATAAATATCACCATTATCATCATTCACCTGCAACATAGACGTACTTGTTGTTGCCAGTTCTTTAGGAGCATTATCTTTCAAGAAAGAAGACTGGTTCAATGTTTTGGTTTTAATATTATAAGTACTGAAATGATTGGTTGTAACAGCAGGATTTACATTCCAGTTTGTCAATGAATTAATCAGATACACTACATCATCATCTGCAGCCATATAAGTAGCGTGACCAATGTTAGTCACCTCGTTACTATTGGCCGGATCTATTATTTGTAAAACATAACCCTCCTCTACAAAAAGAATAGTCCCATGCTATGAGAAATATCTTATCATCTTCTTCCATCAAAACATTAGGATTTGTTGCCACAGCTAACTTTTCTTTTAAAGTAAATGTAGCCAAATCCACAACAAATACATCATTCAGATAAACCCACTTCCCGTCAACCTGCTTATAAGAATTAGCCACATAAAGCATGTTATTACTAATTGCTACACCTTCAGATTATAGCCATTCTCAATAGCTAACTTCTTTTCCACTTTTAACGTATTAGCATTAATCTTTGCCACGACACCACCATAGAAAGAAGCATAAATATAACCGTCTTCGGCTGCTATTGCACGGATACCAGCCGCCAAATCCGGATCATCCACAAATGACGCACGAGTCTGTTCCACACCGGCTGCATTCAGTTTTACCAGATAGTTGGAGCCGCATATACTGCCACATACATACATTCATTGTATTCAATCATCGTCTGACCAAGGTCTCCCAACTTAGCCTTATTTTGTTTCTGAAAAATATCACCGATAAAATCAGCACCTCCATTAGGAGCATAAAAAGCAATATTTGCGTTGTTAGCACCTTGCGTACCTGCATTCAGGAAAAAGGCACGCACTTGCGGCAAAGCAACTGTTGAACCTGAATCATCTAACAAATCGTCATCATCACTACAAGACGCAAATGAAACACTTAACGCGAGCATACAAAGCATGCTGACTAATAAACTTCTTACTTTCATAATTCTTACTTATTTAATTGGTTAAAATTCAATTGTTCCCGTCAGTCGCCAAGAGCGTCCCGGCATAGGATAATATTTTATCACATCATACTGTGTATCTGTCAGATTAATGATTTCGGCCTGCAAACGCAATTTACAATGCCGAAAAGAGAAGTTTCTGGAAAGACTGACCGTATGCTCCATGTATCCGTCAATTCTATTCTCAGGTATATTCTGTGACATACTATACCGCTCGCTTACCCCTACAATGGAATACCCCACATTAACCCACGGCATTTCCAAAACTGCAGATACATTCCCGCTATGCTTAGGGGTGTAAGGCAGCTGATCTTTATAACTTTTAGAAGTGGCATCGGTCAAGTCTATAGCTTTCTGCGAAGTATACCCACCCGACACAACAAGCACCATATTTTTACCTAATGAAGCTGCCGCCGCCAATGTAGCATCCATTCCCGTAACATGAACTTTTCCATAATTAGCCATCTTCCAGGCATAGGTGGCAGGGAATGCAACGATCTTATCAGTCACATCATTATAATAACCGTCAACAGTGACTGATAGATAATTTAAAAAAGAAGAAAAGGACCTGCTCCATGTTATGCCCATATTATACTCATTAGCCTTTTCCGGACGCAGACTTCTGTTGCCCAGCCGATAATAATACAGGTCATTGAATGTAGGCATACGGAAAGTACTTTTATACATTAACCGCAAAAAGAGCAATTGTTCTTGCCAGGGCTGTAAACTAACCGTAAAGAAGGAGCCAGACGTTGAAAGTCAGCAGGTACATCACCTATTTTCACATGTTCGGTTACATTGGTATAGACCAACGAACCGGTAGCTGTTATCCTACCCTGCCGATAACGAGCGTTAAAAGCTGTCAAAGAAGTATATCTTATAGGAAAAGAACAGTCCGGTAAATTACTGCGCAATTTATTGATAATTCCGTCTTGCGCCAAAGATAAAGACAAAACATTCCATGGACGATATAATGCAGTTACCGACAAATAATATTCATCCTGCCGATGCACAGCCCGGTACAACCCGTCTGCATACTCATTGCCCTTATCTTCGTATTTATTCCATCCATGATTATATTTGGCTTGTGCCTGTAAAGACCATTTCTGTGAAAAATCCTTCTTGTAACGAGTTTGTATAAAAACATTCTCATCCCAAAGAGTTTCATCTGAAATAGGATTATAAAGTGTCACCGAACCGGGCAACCCCCGCTTTGAATAAAAGTAATAGGCCTTCAATTCCAAATTACTACTATCTTTGAAAGTATGAAATAAGGTAGGCTCTATCTGATAAGTATAGATTGCCGAATTATTACGCTTTTCTTCCGTCACATATTTTCCGTTCACTAACGTGAATGGATAATTACCATCAGCCCGCATATAATTTCCATTCAACGAAAAGGAAGTACGGCTACCTGCTTTCTGCCACCACCGGATTGAAGGACTGACGTAGCCAAAAGAACCGCCTCTCATCTGCACCCGAAATGCGGAATTGCGTTCATTTTCAAAATGCGGTTTTTCCGTTTCAATACTCAACACCCCTGCCGATGCATACATACGTGCCGATTGCAACAAGTCTTCCGGTTGCCCGATATTCAGGGAAAGCACAGAGACATTATCCAACGAAAAACGACCAATATCTATTTGTCCCTGCCTGGCAGTTGCTCACAACAACCCCGTCATAACTGACAGCTGTATGGGCTGCTCCCATATTGCGTATGGAAACCGTTTTCAGTCCTCCAATGCCTCCATAGTCCTTTACATTGGCTCCGGCAAAACGGCGCACAGCATCTGCCATATTCTGTATGCCCAATTGGCTAATATCCTGCCGCGATAAAGTCTGTATGGGTACGGCAGAAGTTACTTTATTAGGTAATCTACGGGCTGTCACTGTCACCTTCTCTATCTGGTGCACTTTTCCTGTAATCGTATCTCCCCCTACCTCCTGGGCAGAGAGCCGGAATAATACTTGCACCCACCAAAAACCTGACATAGCACAGACCTATCCGTACATTTTAGTTCTTTCCATGATGATTATCTTAAAACCAACTTTTCCTCGAACGGACAATTTTTTCGACTTCGTTTTGCAGGTCTTCTGACTTATTCCTGATGTATCACCTTCCCATTCTTCAAGAACAGTGGCACAAGTATGATACATCTTTTACGGAACTTACAGCAGCGGGACTGTTCGGGACTTTCACCCGATTCCCTTTTCATCCGCTTCTCCGGATAGAGAACGCGAAACAAAACGTCGGCAAAGATAGGAATATATATAATAAGTCTATAAATCTTACAACAGTTTCTTCAAAAAAACATTCATTATTTTATAAGAAGCATAACTTAACCCCTTTCTGCGAGAAGGTAACCGATGAAAGGAAAAACGGGCACATATACAAGAGCATAATGCTCCCATAAAGAACAGAAATCCGGCAGAACTTCTGATATCTCCCATCCCGACCAAAGGTGACACGATACCTCCAAATGCAAAACCTATTGCCCCTAAAAGAGCCGAAGCTACTCCGGCATTCCTACGTTCACAGTCCATAGCCAAAGTGTTGGAAGCAGTAAAAGCCATCCCTACCATTGAAAGCAAACAAAAGACCAACACTTCATAAACCCAGAAATTGCAATTCAGAAAGAATGCAACGGAAAGTAGTACGGAAATAAACAACATCCCATGATTTCCTATATGTAAGGCATGTTCCATGGTAGAACAACGCACAGACAATGCTGAAGATATTACCATTGCAACCGCATTAACCCCGAAGCAAACACTGAACAGCATGGGTGAAAGACCATAATGTTGTTGCATAATAAAAGGAGCGGAAGCAATATTGGTGAACAGAACACCCATTGTAAAACCGTATTGTAAAATGTAACGCACATATTGGCGGTTACGTAATACGGCACCGAAACGGTGATACATATCTACACATCTTATATTTTGCCTTTGTCCAATTGGCAGAGACTCCTTAAAACGTACACTTCCGATAACCAGAAGAACGCCCAATGCAAACAAAAACCAGAAAATGCCATGCCAACCTCCAAAGTCAGCCAATGCCCCACCGCCTATCGGAGCAACTACCGTAGCTATTCCATTGACAGCGCCAATAGTAGCCAACATGCCAGCAAGCTCATGAGCAGAATATTTATCGGCAGCAATAGAACGGGATATCACAACTCCTCCCGCTCCGGCAACTCCCTGCACAAAACGCCACAACACAAACTGTGATATGTCCTGGGAGAAGATACAGCCTACAGTAGAAATCAGAAATAGACCCATAGCTACCAACAAGGGAGAACGGCGACCGTACTTATCACTTAACGGACCAAAAACCAATTGTCCTATCGCCAGCCCCACCATACTCGTAGTAAGCCCTAACTGCACTTTTGAAGATGTAGTCTGGAAGAAATCCGACATTGCCGGTAAAGTAGGAAGATACATGTCCATAACAAATGGACCAAAAGCGCTCAACATCCCCAAAAAACACCAATATGAAACCTTTTGAATTTTGTTTACCTGTCATTATCTTTCCCTCTTTTAAAATCGGCGGCAAAATTATCCCATATTTTCCAAACAGCCTATGGCTTATCTTGTACAAAACATTTCATTTTCGGAACAATATACAGTATTATCATTGAATATATCTATATTTGTTGCGTAAAACAGAACTTTATTCACATGTACGAACAAATATCTCCAGACACTTCCCATATCAGATATGAAGAAACCGACTTGTCGTATCTGAAACTACGTCCATACCGTTTTAAATGTGGCATATACTTAATCTGCATACAGGGTAAAAGCATTATTTCGACAGGAGTGCAACAATATGCTTTTGATGAACAAACCGAATTAATTTTCCTTACAGGCAGCCTCATCCAGATAATACAGGCCTCTGCCGATTTTAAAGTACGGATACTTCTATTTCCCAAAGACGTTTTCCTAAAAGCAATACTACCGATTGATACCCCCTACTTCAATTACGTACATGAACACCCGCATTATCATCATACGGCAGATGAAAGGAGTCAGAATACGTGGCGGGAAATTGTATTATGGATGGACGTTGCCCAAATGCTTTTCAAGAACAACAACACACTCCTGTTCAGAAAACAACAAGAACTTAATTTCCTTCAAAGCATATTAATGTGGCTTTTCAATACTATTCCGGAAAAACTGGCTGCCAATAAGCAATATAGCAGAAAACAGATGCTCTGCCACCAGTTTATGCAACTGATACGCGAACACAGTACTTGCGAACATCAAGTTCCGTTTTATACGGAACAGCTCTGCATAACTCCTCGTTACCTATACGAAATCACCACTCAATACATGAATGGAAAAACGCCTAAGCAACTGATAGATGAGCAACTGATAGCGGAAGCCAAAGTTCTTTTAAACGAACCGTGCTTATCTGTTACCGAAATTGCCGAACTGCTGAACTTTGCCGACCAATCTTACCTGAGCCGTTTTTTCAAAAAGAACACCGGCATATCTCCTAAAGAATTCAGGTTACAAAAGCTATTATAACCAGTTTCGTCAAAATAATTTAAAATCGGTTGTTTTAACCGCCATTTTATTAACTTTGTTAGCATAACCAAAACCAAGCTGCCATGAAATACAAATTATTAGTTCTTGACGTAGACGGGACACTTCTCAACGATGCCAAGGAAATCAGTAAACGGACTCTTGCTTCCTTACTTAAAGTGCAGCAAATGGGCATACGTGTCGCATTGGCTTCCGGAAGACCTACATACGGCCTTATGCCATTAGCCAAAACTCTTGAATTAGGCAACTATGGGGGCTTCATCATCTCCTATAACGGTGGCCAGATAATCAATGCGCAAAATGGGGAAATCCTGTTTGAACGGCGAATCAATCCGGAAATGCTACCTTATTTGGAGAAAAAAGCACGCAAAAATAATTTTGCCATATTTACTTACCATGATGATACCATACTGACAGATAGTTCCGATAATGAACATGTCCGTGCCGAAGCCAATCTGAATAATCTGAAAATCATTCAGGAAGAAGAATTTTCCACAGCAATAGATTTTGCACCATGCAAATGCATATTAGTCAGTAATGATGAAGAAGCATTGAAAGATTTGGAAGAGCATTGGAAAAAGCGCTTGGACGGAACGCTGGATGTTTTTTGCTCGGAGCCTTACTTTCTGGAAGTCGTGCCCTGCGGAATTGATAAAGCAAACACCTTAGGCGTCCTATTGTCATATTTGAACATCGCCCGTGAGGAAGTAATCGCCATTGGAGACGGCGTATGCGATGTCAATATGCTCCAAGTTGCCGGTCTGGGCATAGCCATGGGGCATGCGCAAGACTCCGTAAAAGTTTGTGCCGACTATGTAACAGCTTCCAATGAAGAAGACGGCGTTGCCCAATCTGTAGAAAAATTGATTCTGGCTGAAGTGCATGCTGCTGAAATACCTCTTGACCTGCTAAACGAGCGGGCACGCCATGCATTAATGGGCAACTTGGGTATCCAATACACCTATGCCTCGGAAGAACGCATAGAAGCAACCATGCCCGTAGACCACCGTACCCGCCAGCCCTTTGGCATTCTACACGGCGGTGCAACTCTTGCGCTTGCCGAAACCGTTGCCGGACTCGGCTCTATGATAACCTGCCAGCCCGATGAAATTGTGGTAGGCATGCAAGTCAGCGGAAACCATATTTCGTCCGCACACGAAGGAGATACCGTACGTGCGGTAGCGACTATCGTGCATAAAGGACGCTCATCTCATGTGTGGAATGTAGATGTATTTACTTCCACCAATAAGCTGGTTTCTTCTGTCAGAGTTGTTAACAGTGTTTTGAAGAAAAGATAAGTTGAGATATGCCAATATGGAGTAGACTCATAAACATCAGATATGCCATAGTAGATGTCGAAGTCGGCTTGAAAAATCATAAAATCCATGATATCGGAGCACTCCGCCATGATGGTGCTACATACCACAAAGCTTCAAAAAAGGAGTTATTTGAATTTCTCAGCGGCATGGATTATATATGCGGACATAACATCATTCACCATGATGCCAAATATCTATTCACAGACAAAACATGCCAATGGATTTTGGTCGACACGCTTTATTTATCTCCTTTGCTGTTTCCGGAACGTCCTTACCATAAACTTGTGAAAGATGACAAACTAATAAGTGATCAGATGAATAATCCGGTAAATGATTGCGAAAAAGCAAAAGCACTGCTATTGGACGAGATAGCACGCTGGCATTCGTTACCGGATGCAAAGCGCCGGTTATTTGCATCTTTATTAAAGGATAGGAAAGAGTTCGAAGGTTTTCTCAGTATGGTAGGCGCTGTATATACCAACAAAGGAATATCCGAACTGATTAGCAACCTCTATGTGAATAAAATATGCCAGCATGCAGAGCTTGACATGCTTATCAAACAATATCCGTGCGAACTGGCATACGCATTAGCCCTGATTGACACAATCGACCATCATTCCATTACCCGGGATGGGTACTTTACAATTATCCCAAAGTGGAATTTGTTATAAAACTTCTACGACACAACAAATGCAACGAAGGTTGTGTTTACTGCAACACCCAACTGGATGTACTACATAACTTAAAAATATTTTTTGGATACGAACAATTCCGCACCTATGAGGGTGAGGCTCTTCAAGAACAAGCCGTTCAAGCAGCGGTAAAAGGCAAATCGTTACTGGCAATATTCCCTACCGGCGGTGGAAAATCGCTGACTTTTCAGCTACCGGCACTCATGTCCGGTCATTCGGTACATGGTCTTACGGTCGTTATCTCACCATTGCAGTCACTGATGAAAGACCAGGTAGATAATCTTGCCGACCGGGGAATTACTGATGCTGTAACCATTAATGGCCTATTAGACCCTATTACACGGGCACTATCAATACAAAGAGTACAAAATGGGGAAGCTTCCCTCTTATATATAGCCCCCGAAATGCTTCGTTCAAAAACCATTGAGAAAATTCTGATGGCGCGCCATGTAGTAAGATTTGTGATAGATGAAGCACATTGTTTCTCTTCATGGGGACAGGATTTTAGAGTCGACTACCTTTATATTGGGAAATTCATCAGAAAATATCAACAGAAAAAAGGATGCAAAGAACCAATACCTGTGTCTTGTTTCACTGCCACGGCAAAACAGAAAGTTGTGCAAGACATTCGCGATTATTTCAAACAGACATTAAATTTAAATCTGGAATTGTATGCATCAACAGCCTCAAGAACAAACCTTCTCTATTCTGTCATACACGCTGAAACTGATGATGATAAATATTTAAAATTAAGAAGACTTATAGCTGAGTCCGACAGCCCTACCATTGTTTACGTATCGCGGCACTAAACGTACTAAAGAACTTGCTGTAAAACTGACTCGTGACGGTTATAAAGCATTACCTTTCAACGGTAAGATGGAGTCAGAAGAAAAGATTGCCAACCAAGATGCATTTATGAACGACCAAGTACGCATCATTGTAGCAACTTCAGCCTTCGGTATGGGAGTCGATAAAAAAGATGTCGGCCTTGTAGTACATTATGACATATCCGATTCACTGGAAAACTATGTCCAGGAAGCAGGAAGAGCCGGTCGCGATCCTAAACTCAGTGCACGTTGTTATGTGCTTTACAGTGACAATGACTTGGACAAGCATTTTATACTATTGAACCAAACAAAACTAAGCATCAGTGAAATACAACAGGTATGGAAAGCCATAAAAGACCTTACCAGACAACGTATGAAAGTCAGCTGTTCTGCATTGGAAATTGCCCGGCAGGCAGGATGGGACGACTCCGTATCCGATATTGAAACCCGTGTTCGGACGGCATTGGCTACTTTGGAACAAAGCGGATACCTGATAAGAGGAAATAACGTACCCATGTGTATGCTACGGGTATCACTGTAAAAAATATAGATGAAGCAAGAATGCGCATATCGGCATCATTGTTATTTGGCAGTGATGAAATAGAAAAGGCCGTTCGAATCATCAAATCACTGATTTCACAGAAATATATTACCAAAGCTCAAGACTCAGAGGCTGAATCACGAATTGATTATCTGGCAGATATATTAGGAATCAGTAAAAAAGAAATAATATCTGTTGTAGAGCGCATGCGTCAAGAAGGCATATTGGCAGATAGCAAAGATATATCCGCTTATTTACAGGATACCGGAGACTCGGAACGAAAATCGCAGGCTCTCCTCGAACGCTTTGCAAAACTCGAACGATATATTCTTAACCACATTCCCGACGAATCTTTACAAACATCATATAAGCAACTAAATGATAATGCCACAAACAGCGGAATCAATACATCCAAAGAAAAGGATATTCGGACATTGCTCTATTTCCTCTGTGTCAAAGGATACGTCAAAAAAGAAGAAGACGCTTCTCATAATATAACAATCAGTCGCCAGACAGATTTCGATTCAACCATCAAACAGTTTGAAAAACGGCTGGAAATAAGCCGTTTCACCATAGAATGGCTATACAAGTTAGTTGCCGATACGGAAAAAGAATGCTCACAAAACAAAACAGTCCAATTTTCCGTAGTAGAACTTCTAAATCAAATAAAGTCAAATCCCCAATATCTTTTCAGCGAACCCGACAAACTACAGTTGGAAGATGTGGAAGAAGCCCTTCTTTATCTATCAAAAATCGGAGCATTAAAGCTTGAAGGCGGTTTCCTTATTCTTTATAATGCTATGAATATTCAAAGAATAAAGGATAACAAATCAAGATATAAACAAGACGACTACCGGATGCTTAACGAATTCTACAAGCAAAAAATCCAGCAAGTACATATTGTAGGGGAATACGCCAATTTGATGGTAAAGGATTATAATGCAGCATTGCAGTATGTCCAAGACTACTTCCAGATGGACTACAAAAAGTTTGTCGCAAAATATTTTAAAGGAGAAAGAGTAAGTGAAATACAGCGCAACCTGACTCCTCAAAAATACAAGCAGTTGTTCGGTCAGCTATCCAAACGCCAAATGGAAATTATTTCCGACAAAGGTTTATTTTCTTCAAGCTGCGATAATTCGAAGATTTCTTTG
>VOFI01001204.1_pt1 | contig 30000 bp, 46 predicted proteins | sample 5384131 | NCBI WGS metagenome assembly VOFI01 (sample SAMN12384728, study PRJNA508395) | human gut metagenome | isolation source: healthy gut H | host: Homo sapiens
AGCCTGGCGATATTGAGCAGATTTCATTATTTTAGACGAAGAGAAAAGAAGGCTTTGCAATAGACGATATTACCTGGAATGATCTGGATATGGATCGCCTTTATAAGATGGTAAATCAGACGATTTCTTCTCCTGGGGAAGATGTGCTTTATGATATGATGCGAAGACCGGTAGGAATCCATTGGTTTATGTTGATACTGCTGGTGTTGAATGTTGCAGTGCTTTACCTGTGAAGCCAGTAGTTGGCTTTTTTTGCTTCATGGTCTTAATGATACAATATTACAATTATTATGCAGGCAATGACCGAAAATTACTCGAAAGCTTACCTGGATTGTTATGCACATCCTGCTTTCGAAACGTTATCTGTTGCAGATAAAGAATGTGCACATGGTCAGAAACAAGTAGCAGATGCCCGCTATTGCAGAAAGCCAGAGCGGTGTTTAAGGGTCTTTAACTCGGGAAAGCAATGACCAGTCAAAAATACAGATGGAGTGAGATCCGGCACAGATTCTTATGGACTATATCAGAATGCTGACTCATATAGACATTCTGGTTTATAACGGTCTTTTGAAAAAATTCAGGACAAAACGGACTCTATTTTTGAAAGCATACGATAATATTGGAGAACTGGATCGCGTGTCTTCCTCATTGCGTCTTTTTCGGGGAACTTCTTACGCTGGTTGCAAACCCTGAGGTTTAGCTGTGGCGCGAAGTGCGTCACGCAGTTTTGAAATGGCTGTGAAAGATCTCTCTGTATCACCTCCAATTTCACAGTTTCAGGAGGCAGTTGCCAATAGCTTTCTCTGGGCAGCTTTCGGAGGAATCCCTTTGGTAACCGGTTCTTAACGCATCCGAAACTCTACATTCCTATGTTGCAATGAACAGTGACCCCTTGCAGACGCTTGTTACCTGTACTTGTTCATCCTACCAGGCACCGTTTTGAAAGATTATGACATCTATGGCACAGGGCTGATTATGAGAGTGAGCTTTTGCCTTTATTTCAGAAACTCCGTAAGTCGCTTAAGTCCAATATTGAAAGAAAGTAAAGAAAAAGCTGGAGCCACTTTATGTATTATTGATGAAAGTTTCGAGGCGTTTAGGTGATTGCTGTCATCCGGTAATTTTAAATGCACTTCGGCAAAATGGTGCTGCCTTTTGCAGCTACTCATGACATAGAACTGTCGTACATTTTGGATTCCCAGTATGAAAACTATCATTTTGAGGAAGACGTAACAGGAAAAAGAGGTGCGGTTTTTCCATGTCCTGAAAAATGGAAGAGCCACATCCCGAAATGCGCGATTCAGCTTTTTGGATATGTTAGTTATGACAAGGAAATTGTAGAGGATGCACGAAATGCGGCATTTCTATGAAAATAAAGCAACTGGGATGCCTTATAAATCTCAGTGACGTCTGGAAACAGTAATGTCAATGCTTCGTGGACTTCTGGAAGAAGAGAACAGTTCGAGTACGCTATCGGCTGTTCTTTTTTTTATTTTCAGGCAGCTATAATAAGGAAATCGGCAAACCAGATGAAAGTCTGGGACGCAAAGCTACAGGGTCTTTAAAATGGCAGCCAGCTGCATGAAATGAGGTGCACTGTCTGTCTGCAGTGTTTTTGTGGTGTTATTTCATAGACGTAACTATAATGAATTTTATAAGAAGAGAGAAAAATATGAAAATTAAAAAACTACAAAAGTGTATGTCTTCATTTTGGCATGTGTAGCAGTAACAGGACTTATCAGGATGTGGGGAAACAGATGAAACACCAAAGAAACACGAAGCAATTACTTTTACCTTTATTTGATATAGACAGTTTCATAGAAGAAGTGCACAAAACCTATCCGGAGATTGAACTGGAAGTTTTCCGTACAGCGGAGCAAATACAACAACCTGTCTGCAGAATATGTTAGAGGGATGATCTTCCGGACATCTGCATAACAAACTTTTATAAGCCAGATGTGGTGGATGTCAGTGATAAGATGATTGATCTCTAGGATACGATTTTACAGATAATTATGTGGAATCACGCCTGAAAGAGGTATCCGATGAGGGGGGGCACTTTATATGCTTCCATCTTTGTACAACTGTTATGGAATCACTTATAATAAAACACTGCTTGAGAAAATGGATGGAAGCTGCCAACATCTTTTACAGAGCTTGAAGAACTTGCAGACAAAGCAAAAGAAGGGAGTTACGTTATGTATGGCACAGATTCAGTACCCTGGTTCCGCCTTTCAGTATGTATGTAATATTGCGGATGCGGGATTCCTTAGTACCATGTCTGGAAAGCAGTGGCAGAAAGATTACCTGTCAGGAAAGGCAAATGTAAGCAATACACCAGGCATGATGGAAAGTATGGAATATATCCAAAATGGAAAGACCTTGGGATGCTTGACTGCAGCAATAGTGATCCGGCAGATGATGGCAAAACAAGAGAAGCTTTTATAAAAGGAAACTCGCTGTTTCTATTGGGACCACAGAATGGCATTATGGACGCAGAAGATACAACGGACAAATTTGGTCTGATGCCATATCTGTCTGAAGACGGAAGGTGAATGTGTTTATTTTAAATGTAAACCGTTTTTATGGATTGAGTAAAAAGCTGGAGAATAATCCAGAAAAACTGGAAGATGCATTAAAAGTCATGAAGGTGCTGTCTACGGTAGAAGGAACCAGCGCCCTGTATCCGGATAGCACATTAAAAGCAGGATTACTTCCTTTCAAAGATGCAAAGGCGGATGAAACCTTCTATGCAGATATTTCAGATATGATCAATGCAGGGAATACGACACCGTTTATTTATTCCGGATGGGAAAATACGATTGTAAATACCGGAACAAAAATGCTGGAATTCATGCAGGATCAGGCATCAATAAAGGATGTGGCAGACCAGCTGGATGAGGATCAGAACAGCGTGGTAAATAACCAGCCGGAAGTGATCACAACAGCCACAGAGGAAATCTCACAGGAAAGCTGTGCAAAGCTGGTGGGCAGATGTTTTGCCGAGGCGACCGGAAGTGACATTGCTCTTATATCCCTTGGAACATGGGTCAGTGGAAATGGCACGAACCAGAACAATGATGGCGTGAGCGGAAAACTGTATGCAAAGAATATTACAGATTATGATGTCTGTACCATTCTTCCGACTGGCTGGTCACGGACGATTAATACAATCAGACTGACAGGAAAACAGATTCAGGCATTGTATGAAGAAGGTTATGATGCAGTTGGTACAGGCAAAATTATCCATATATGCTGGTAAATCCTGAAAATCTGAAACTGGAGGAAGGAAAAGACTTATCAGGTCGCAATTTCCGGAATCAGTGAAAAACTGGCATCAGAAACAGAAGTGACAGACAGTGGTATTGTAGGCCTGGATGCGGCAAAAGACTTTTTGGGGCAATTTAAGACTTTAAGTGAAGCAGACGCTGAATGGAAATAAGCGGAGGGGAAGGATGCAGAAGGCAAAGAGTTACCGGAACTTAATATTGGGCTGCTGTATGGCTGGCAGAGCGATGCTTCTTGCATTCTTTTTTCTGTATCATACTTATATCAGGATATTATCTATGAGGAACGATTAAACCAGATGGAAGAGATTACCCATCAGATGTTTCAAAATCTGGAGGATGAAATCGATTCCCACTGGGACCGGGTAACGGAAGAATGTAATTATCTGAGAGATGCAAACATACAGACTACAGATGAACTCTGCAGACATATGAAAAAGAAATATGAATTATCAGCATATGCAGATCATAAGATCATGTTGATGGCAGTGGATTCAGAAGGCGGATATTATACAGAATCCGGAAACAGGGGACTTTTCCGGGATCTGGATTATTTTGAAGAAAATCCTGAAAAGCTCAGTTTTGTTTTTGATTCTATGACGGACAACCAGTCAAAGATGATATTTCTGAATCGTCTGCGAGGAACCCATATATCTTCGGAATGGAGAAAAGAAAACTTCAATTCTCTATTTTGGAATTGCTCAGGACATGGAACAGCTGAATCCTTATTTTAACTGCGAAGCATATAATGGAAACAACAGTGTGTATGTACTGGATGATAATGGATTTAAATTGTTTAATAGCAATCAAGTAGAACTAATCAAGGGACATAATGTTTTTTTCTGTTTTACAGAACATGAAGTATCTTCACAATTCTTCCTTTGAGAAAACAAAGGCGGAACTGGAAGAAAAAGGATGCAGTTATTCTAATGCAGTTCTGGATGGAACAGAATATTTTTACGGGTTAAAAAGAATGGAAAATGCCGAATGGACCCTTGTCTTTCTGGTTCCGGCAGAATATGTTGCTACGAATACCTTAAAACTTGTCAATTTTGTTACGATAGTTATCGTTATCTTTACGGTTATTGCAGCTGTCTGCGTTATGCTGGGAATTTCTTTTATTATGCGTAGAAATCAACAGGAAGCGATTCGTGTGGAGCGGGAAAATAATGCGAGACTGGAAACAGTGAATACAGAACTGCGTGGGGGCAAAAAAAGCGGCAGAGGAAGCTTTCAGGTGGCAGAGGAAGCGAACAGATCCAAGAGTAGTTTTCTTGCCAATATGTCACATGATATTCGTACACCTATGAATGCAATCATTGGTATTACGTCATTAATCAGATATGATGCCGCTGATAAAGGCAAGGTAATAGAGTATGCAGATAAAATAGATAGTTCATCACAGCATCTGTTAGGAATTATTAATGATGTTCTGGATATGAGTAAGATTGAGGCAGGAAAAACAGTCTTCAAGTATTCTGACTTTTCAATTTTGGATTTTATGCAGGAACTTGACACTATATTTCATTCTCAAATATATGAAAAGCATCAGACCTTTACAATTATAAAAGAAAATATTCACCATGAGTGGGTGAATGGGGATCAGGTTCATTTGATGCAGATTTTCAGTAATCTGCTGTCTAATGCCATAAAATATACGCAGGAGGGTGGAAAAATTCAGTTTCTGGTAGAAGAATGTGAGACAAAGTCATCTGTCTACGCAAAGTACCGTTTCTTAGTTAGCGATAATGGATTGGGAATGTCGGCAGATTTCAAAGGATACGATTTTTGATGCGTTTACCCGTGCAGAAGGTTCTCTTACAAATAAGATACAGGGAACCGGTCTTGGAATGGCGATTACCAAAAATCTGGTTGAGGCAATGGGAGGTACCATTGATGTGGAGAGTGAACCAGGACAGGGAAGCTGTTTTGAGGTTCTCCTGGATCTGAAAATTGCAGAGGATAGAACGGTTGCTCTGGCGGCACAAGAAGAAACAGATGAGCAGGATGGTAATATCCTTCAAAGGAATGCGATTCCTGTGTGCAGAAGATAATGAGCTGAATGCAGAGATCCTGACGGAACTGTTAAAGATTGAAGGTGCGGAATGTACCATCTGTGAAAATGAAGAGATTTTGAAAGCAGAACAGTCTGCTCAGGTGATTATGACATGATTCTAATGGATGTGCAGATGCCTGTCATGAATGGTTATGAGGCAACGAAGGCAATCCGCAGAAGTTCCCATAAACTGGCAAAAACGATTCCGATTGTTGCCATGACTGCCAATGCATTCTCAGAAGACATTCAGCATTCCCTTGCGGCTGGCATGAATGCACATGTTTCAAAACCGGTTGAGATGAAGGTGCTGGTAAAGACGATCAGAAGCATAAAATCTGGTGGGGGGGTACCGAACCGCAGGTCACTGTACAGTGACGAATGGAAAGAATAACCGGACATGGAAGAATCAAAAAGGATAGTTAGGAATAGAAAGAATATGAAAGGGAAAAGAATGATTGCAGGCATTCTGCTTGCGGGAATTTTAGCGGTCACCCTGGCAGGGTGTAAAACACAGATAACACGAAAGAAGAAACAGAAAAGCCTGTTATTACCCTCGGCAGCGACAGTTATCCACCCTACAATTATCTGAATGAGGATGGCGTACCGACGGGCATAGATGTAGAACTTGCTACAGAAGCCTTCAGAAGAATGGGATATCAGGTGGATGTTGTCCAGATTAACTGGGAGAAGAAAAAAGAACTTGTGGAGAGAGGAGAGATTGACTGTATAATGGGCTGCTTTTCCATGGAAGGACGTCTTGATGATTACCGCTGGGCAGGACCATACATATGGCAAGCCGCCAGGTGGTTGCTGTAAATACGAGCAGTGATATTTATAAGCTGAGTGACCTGGAGGGAAAGAATCTTGCCGTCCAGTCCACAACCAAACCGGAAGGTATCTTTCTGGAGAGGACGGATGAGAGAATTCCCAAACTGGAAAATCTGATCAGCCTTGGCCACAGAGAACTGATTTATACGTTTCTGGGAAAAGGATATGTAGATGCAGTTGCCGCACACGAGGAATCTGTTGTCCAGTATATGAAGGATTATGACGCAAGCTTTCGTATCCTGGAAGAACCTTGATAATCACTGGAATAGGTGTTGCTTTTGCCAAAGATGATAACAGAGGAATCTGTGAGCAGATGAGCCAGACGCTGGAAGAAATGCGTCAGGATGGCACATCCCTGAAAATTATTGAAAAATATCTGGATGATCCCCAGAAGTATCTGGAGGTGGATGATCTTGGATATTAAGAGAAAGAAAAAAGAAAAACGAATCCAGCTGTTCGGTGCTCTGATTGGAATCTGTGTGGCTGTAGTATCTCTGTGTTATTTCTTTCATGTAGAAAAAGCGGAGGCAGAGAAAAAGAATGGTGGAGATTGTAAACTATGTCAAAGTGCAGTGTTCAACCTACACTCATTATAATGAATCTTCGGAATCCAAAAGTCTTCTCCGTGCGATTGAAAGTGCCAGACAGATGAATACGAATATCGATATGGAAATAGAAAACGGCGGTCAGCTAAGCCGGGATTTCCTGAAGGAAAACCTGCAGACTCTATGGGTGGATGGTATCATTGTACTGGATACAGAAGGAAAGACGGACTGTGAATACAGCACGGACGAGGCTTTGGCTAATGAGATTACGGAGTATCTGCAAAAAGAAATTATCATGGATTTTGCCGGATATGAAGAAAGAAGCTATTCGGAACGGTTTACCAGGGAAGACGGGTCACATATCGACATTGCCTTTGCGCCAGAAAAGATGCACCGGGTATCGTTGCAATCTATTATTACACATCTCCTGAATTTACCAGAAATTATACTTTGACGATACAGAGTCTTTTAAATGGCTATAGTACCCAGAAAGATGGAACGATTATTGTTGCAGACGAGGGATTCATTGTTGCCAGCAATGATCAGAGTTTGTTGGGGCAGAATACGGCTGACAACGAAGTTGTTCAGGCAATGAAAAAGCATACAGACAGTCAGCACATTTATCATTTTAAGAAGGAAGGAACCGGATGCTACGGAATCATGCTGAAGCAGCGTGATTATTATATCTATGCGTATCTTTCGGATACAGAAGTGTTCCATAACCTTCCATTAAGTGTAGCAGGTGTTATTTTTCTTTATTTTCTGATATTCAGTATATTTTTGTTCTGGGGTCACAGAACCAATCAGGCACATCAGAAACAGGAGCAGGAAAAAGATGAAAAATATAAAGCAGAACTTCTGACAGCAGCAAAAAGGCAGAAGCCGCCAATGAGGCAAAAACAGAGTTTCTTCAGCGGATGAGCCATGATATCAGGACTCCGATTAATGGAATCTACGGTTTGATCAATATGGCGACCATTATGCAGATGATATGGAGAAGCAGAAGGAATACAGAACAAAGGTTAAAGCGGCAGCCAATTTGTTGCTGGAACTGGTAAATGATGTTCTGGACATGAGTAAGCTGGAATCCAGTGAAGTTGTTCTGGAAGAGAGTCCATTTAATCTGAGCAAAATTTCTGAGGAAGTGCTTGTTGTGATCGAACAGATTGCTGCAGAACAGAATATCCGGATTGTATGGGAGAAAAAGAAATCATACACCGTGATCTTATTGGAAGCCCGGGGTATGTGAAACGTGTGATGATGAATATCCTGTCCAATGCGGTGAGATATAACAGAGAAAACGGACATATCTATATCAGCTGTATGGAAATCCCATCCGAACAGTCGGAAATGGCGACGATTGAATTTATCTGCCGGGATACAGGAATTGGTATGACAAAGGAGTTCCAGAAACGCCTTTTTGAACCGTTTGCACAGGAGCATACAGGAAGCCGCACAAAGTTTGCCGGAACCGGACTGGGAATGGCCATTTCAAGGAAACTGATTGAGAAAATGGGTGGAACGATTACCTTTGAAAGCGCAGAAGGCATAGGGACGACATTTGTGATCCGGGTTCCATTTAAAATAGATCTGGATGTGGATATACGTGAAGAACGGGCGGATGTATCCGAAAAATCTATAAAAGGGCTGCATATTCTTCTGGCGGAAGATAATGAGCTGAACATGGAAATCGCTGAATTTGTGCTGCAGAATGAGGGCGCGGACGTGATCAAAGCGTGGAATGGGCGAGGAAGCAGTTGAGCTGTTCAGAAATAGTGAACCTGGTGAATTTGATGCTATTCTTATGGATATTATGATGCCAGTCATGAATGGATATGAAGCCACAAAGATGATCAGGTCTCTGGACAGGGAGGATGCAAAGGAGATTCCGATTATTGCGATGACAGCGAATGCCTTCGCGGAGGACAGACTAAGAGCAAAAGAAGCAGGAATGGATGAACATGTTGCTAAACCTGTTGATGTGGAATTACTGATAAAAGTAATTCATAAATTGGTGAAATAATTGATACGACAGTGTCAAATAAGCGGTGAAATATAGATAGGAGGGCAAAATCATGACAATACAGGAATGCTATAAAGCGATCGGAGGAAACTATAAGGATGTTTTGGGACGTCTTCAAAACGAAGCACTGATTCAGAGATTTACATTAAAGTTCCTTGAAGACCAGAGTTATCTACAGTTAAAACAGGCATTGGAAAATAAAAATTATGAAGATGCTTTCCGCAGTGCGCACACATTGAAAGGGGTGTGTCAGAATCTTTCCTTTGATCGTCTGTATGAGGTTAGTAATGAGTTGACAGAACTTTTGAGAGATAGAACCGGAGAGAAGCCGGGGATACCGGAAGCAATGGAAAAAGTAACAGAAGTATATGAGATGACGATTGAAGAAATAAAAGAAGGGTTTGTCGCATTAAGTGATGCGAAATTTAACAGGGATATGTTGAAGGAGATCCTCGGAGAAACTTATAATTACCTGGAAGCTGAAAATGGAAATCAGGTAATCCAGATGATAGGAGAAAATATTGGAATTAATTTGATGCTTTTAGATATCAATATGCCACAGATGAATGGTTTTGAAGTCTTGGAAATAATGAAAAGAAGCCAGTGTATTGCTGAAACTCCCGTAATCATGATATCTTCTGAAGATGCTGTTAATACTATGCGTAAGGCATATGAGTTGGAATCACAGATTATATCACACGACCGTTTGATTCTGTTATTGTAAAGAAAAGAGTCCAGAATACCCTAGAACTTTATGCGAAGCAAAAGCGTCTGATTAATGTGGTTGTTGATCAGGTTTATGAAAAAGAAGAAAATAATAATATCATGATCCAAATTATGAGTAATATATTGGGATTCCGCAACAGCGAGAGCAGAGAACACATCCTGCATATTAAAACAGCAACGGAGATGATGCTGAGGCAACTGGTAAAAGTAACAGATGCTTATCCTTTGACAGAGGCAGATATTGCTTTGATTACAACTGCTTCTTCCCTTCATGATATTGGTAAGATCCGTATTCCGGAAGAATAAGACAGTTGTACACGGAGCTATATAAAGAGAAGAAAAAGACGAATCCCAAAGCGGACTGTCTGTTGTCTATATGTGATGCATTGGAAATTACTCCCGAACAGCTTTTGACAGGAAAAGGCATTGATCCGGAATATAAGGATGAAGATGCGAATTATGAAGTAACCAGGTCGGATATTAAGATTTTAAAGCAGATTCACAGCCTTGGAGATGAGCAATATAAAAGACTCATGGCGTATATGAAAGCCTTGCAGAAGTTGGAACAGATGGAGAACATGGTGGAGGAATAGAGATGGCAAATAAAATAGTTAGGGAAATTATTCACGCAAAAGGAATTGATATTGGGATTTACACGAAAGATTTTGAAAATGAATATATTTCGTTGACAGATATTGCAAAATATAGAAATGATAATGATCCCAGATTTGTCATTCAGAACTGGATGCGAAACAGAAATACAGTTGAGTTTTTGGCTGTTTGGGAAGAACTTCATAATCCAGATTTTAACCGTGTGCAATTCGAGGCGGTTAGAAGTGAGACAGGATTAAACAGGTTTGTTATGACGCCAACCAAATGGATTGAACAGACCAATGCTATTGGAATAGTGTCAAAAGCAGGCAGATATGGTGGGGGAACTTATGTACATAGCGATATTGCAATGGCATTTGCTACATGGATTTCTCCGGAATTTCAACTGTATATTATGAAAGATTACCGCAGGTTAAAACAAGATGAAAACAGTCGACTTTCATTGGACTGGAACTTGAACAGGGCTTTATCAAAGGTGAACTACCGTATTCACACGGATGCGGTGAAGGAAAATTTGATTCCACCAGAGCTGACACCAGAACAGATTGCTTATACATATGCCAGTGAAGCAGATCTTTTTTAAATGTTGCGTTATTTGGTCAGACTGCAAAGCAATAGAAAAATAATAATCCGGGTAAAAAGGGGAATGTGCGTGATGATGCAAATTTAAATCAGTTGTTGGTGTTGGCAAATATGGAAAGTTATAATGCTATTTTAATTGAGCGGGGAAATCTCCGATGATTTCACCACTGGTATTGAAAAAAGTCCTGACTGGCAACTAATACAGGATGTTTGATCTTTTCTATTTTAAGAATATCTCCCTGGTGTAAAGGCTCCATTACCACACCTCTCTTCCGACAGGTTGACCCCAATCATATTCGCCGTCAAGCATTAATTTTCCATCAAATTCTGAGGCTCTTTCTTCTAGTGTTTTATGGCGAAAGGTTTTGGCTAAAGTAATTACGCCATTTGATATGGTAACATCTAAAACTTCATTCAATGTAAATCGCACTTTTTAATACTTCTTTTGGCAGTCTGATTCCCTGGCTGTTACCCCATTCTTTTTATTTGTGTTTGCATAAAAAACCTCCTTACAGATAGATGTATATACTTAGTATATACACGGAAAGCAAATTTATCAATACTTATTCTCACTCCACCAACAAAGCCACCTGCGTAATAAACTTACTCGGATCCGTATGTGCCGGGGGACCTTCGAGATAGATATGCCGACAGGTTCCCTTTAAAGAAAATCCATGTTCTTTTTGCATATGCGATCAGTCTGTCGCGTATATCCGGGATCGATTCATAGCTGCCGTGGTAAAAAAATGCAGAGTGCTTTTCTTCCGGCAGTCTGTGGATATATTCGCCCTCACTCTGCGGCGGGGACTGCGATACAGTAGGAAATCAGGTTCGGGTCTTCTAACGGATACTCAATAAAATACATACGTTTGCTGGTGTCTGAGCCGTATTTTCGCATAGCATCAGGGATAATATCCCGTAAATGCTCCTTTCTCTGTTCTACGGTGTCAGCACGCATCGTGCGGCGGTAGATGGTCTGTTCCGGGATCGTGACCGTATGGAGTTCAAAGTCATTGTCGCTTTTTACACGCTGTTTTAGTTTTTCAATATTGAGATTTAATTCATCACGAAGCTTTTCTAAACGCTCGATCATAGGCTCCATATCAGTAGTTCCGTCGTAATATGCCTGGATGTCATCCAAAGACAGACCGAGGTTTTGCAGTACGCGGATCGTCCGTATCTTCGTCAGGAGTCTGCCAGGTAGTAACGGTTGCCGGTAGCCCCGTCTTTTACATCTGCCTGCAACAGATTTTTTTCTTCATAATTCAATATAATTCTTCGTGTGATGCCAAGGGATTTTGCAATTTCTCCGATAGACATCAGACGATCTTCTTTTTGACTCATAAAACCTCCCAAAAAGCTGTAAAATTTAGAAAAAACTCTTGCATCGTACACTAATGTACGGTGTAATATGATTATATAAAAAATGTAAAACTATGTCAATTTGGGAGTATGGATGTAAGGAGGTAACACATGAGGCAGACAAATAAGATAAGAAAGGGGATTGCCTGGCTGCTTTGCACAGTGCTGGTACTTGGAATATTACCAATGCTGCCACAAATGTCAATGCAGATATCCGCAGCAGAGAATGCCGCGAGCGTATTTGTAGATGGCGTGGAATTGCATGCGGGCAGTCAGGAGTATTTTAAAAATGGTGATACTGCTGATAGCGGTGCAACAGGTACTTATGAGGACCATAGTGCATATTACGATACGGCGGGTGAGCTTTGGCTGAATAATTTAGAGGCACATACGATTAAAGCAGATGGAAATCTTATCATATATGTATGCAACAATCAGGCTACAAATACAAATATCGTGACTGCCACGCAGAATGAAACAGCGATAGAGGTCACCGGCTATTTGACGATCCGCTATGGCGGATATGGTGGCGGAACGGGCAGTCTGACAGTGGAAAGCGACGGAAAAGAGGCAATACAGGCTGGCTCCGGCATGACGGTCTCGGATGGCGTGGAAGTGAAAGCCCGGGCGAAAAGTGGTGCTACGGCCATATCATCGGGAGGAGTGCTGAAAATCGATGGGATCAGGACGAAGCTTGAAGCAGCGGGCGATGGCAGTACGGGAAAAGGTATTTTTGCACAACAGAGTATTTATGTGAAAAACTCTGCTGTTCTGACAGCTTTTTGGAGGTGCTGCTGCTTATGAGTCTCCTTCCGGTATAGATAAGAGTGGGTATGGTTATGAAGACTATAATGTATTTACCGGCGATGCTGCACCGGGAACACAGGCAGCCCAGGATACGGTATTAGATGGTTATAAATACATACGGATCGAGCCAACAGGTGTTGCAAATGTTAAGACATTGACTGAGCTGCGGGCGGCAGCCCAAAATCAATATATCAGTCTTATCAATGTCATGAATGACATAACGATCACAGATACGGTATATGTCAGAAGAGCAGTGACGATCCAGAGTCCGGATGCATCCAATGTATCAAAGTTGATCCGGGGTAAGAGTCATACAGATGTAATACTGGATTTTGATGGTGCCAATGGTCATAAGTCAGACGTCGTTACATTGAAGAATATCATCGTGGATGGAAATAAGGACGGAAATACACAGACTGCATCACCGGCACTTAAATCTAAGAGTATTTTGGTAGATTTAGAAAGTGGTACCGTGATTGAGAATAACCATGCAAAGGAAGGTGCAGCCATATATGTAAATCATTATAGTACGGTGACTATGAAAGAAGGCAGTGAGATCCGAAATAATGTATCCGAGAGTGACGGAACGGTTTATGTGATTGGCAATGGTGGATATTTTGAAATGGCTGGTGGGACTATCAGTGGTAACACAGTTGCCGGCAATGGAGGCGGAATCTATGAATTTGGAGGTGGTTCCGCCCGCATGACCGGTGGAACCATCAGTGGAAATACTGCTAAAGGAAACGGAGGCGGTGTCTATAATGTAGAGAGACTGTATGGAGGTACGATCACCGGCAATAGTACAAGTGGAAACGGAGGCGGTGTTTTCGTTCCGGTAAGTGGAGCATGTCTTTTAAACAGTGATATCAATATCAGTGGCAATTATAAGGACGGTATCTGGAGTACAACAGAACAGCGCTATACCACAGGAACAGCCAATAATCTTTATCTGTCGGATTTCGGATCAAATGTATATGTGGAAGGTTCCTTAGCGGGAAATGCTAAGATAGGTATCACCAGTGCTCTCGAAACCTATCCTGTTTCCATAGGTGGAGGAGATGCCAGATATATCTATGGTAAAGGTTATGTGTTGAAAGAGTCGGATGTATCTAAATTTGTCAGTGATAAGGATGGTTTCGTAATAAAAGAAGACAATAATGAGCTTTTTTTGAAAAAAGAAGCTGCTACATTAAAAGCATCCGATTTTCAGTTTAAAGCACCACAGAGTCTGATTTACAATGGGGAAGCAAAGGCAGCAGAAATATCGAAAAAAATGGGACTTTCGCGGAGATATCACAGTAGAATATTATCAGAACGGAAAGAAAGTCACACCGGTCAATGCCGGAACATATATCGCAAAGATCAATGTGGCAGAAAATGATAATTATCTTGCAGCTTCCGGTCTGACAGACAGCAGCTGGACATTTACCATTGAACCGAGAAAACTGTTAGTATCCGTTGCGGATGTTGCGATCGACAGAGGTGATGCAATGCCGGCACTTACCGTCAGAGTAGATGGATTTGCAGATGGCGAGGATGAGAACAGTATTGCAGGATTCCAAAAACCAACTGCCAAAGTAAAAGGAACCGTGAATACAAATGATACCAATGTTAAGAATTTTGAAGTAACTTACAGCGGTGGAAAGGCAACTGCAAACTATCAGTTCGTAGAAAATACAATTGCAAAGATTACGATCAATTCTACGGACACAACAGCACCAGAGATTACCGGTGTTACGAACGGAAAGACCTATTGCAGTAAGGTGACAGTAACCGTTACCGACAAGGACTTAGATACCGTAAAATTAGACGGCAAAAAGTAACTTTAAAAGGATGATAAGTTTACGGTCTCTCAAAGAGCGGAAAACAGAAAATAGAAGCAGTAGACAAAGCAGGGGAACAGGACAACCGTATCGATTACAGTCAATGATGGTCATACGGCAGGCAACTGGATCGTGGATAAGAAAGCAACCGTTGAAAAAACAGGAAGCGAGGCATAAAGAATGTACCGTATGCGGATATGTGATGGAGACAGAGAGTATACCAAAACTGACACCAAGTAACCCGGAGAATCCAACAAAACCAGATCCGGAGAATCCGACCAAGCCGGACCCGGAAAACCCAACGAAACCGGATCCGGAGAACCCAACGAAACCAGACCCGGAAAAACCAACCAACCCGGAGAAGCCTACACAGAAGAAATATAAAGTGATCGAAGGTGCGGGCAGTGTATACACCTTAGAGAAAGACAACAGTCTTACGGTTCGTTCTGACGGAGAATACAAGAAGTTCGTAAATGTTGAAATTGATGGAAAGGTAGTAGACAGCAAATACTACACGGCATGGAGCGGTTCTACTTATATAAAATTCAAAAAGAATTTATGAACACTTTAGCAGCAGGCGACCATACAGTCAGATTTAATTATAAAGACGGATATGCGACAGCAGTACTGACCGTAGTACAAAAGGATGGTACAAAGACAGAAGCAGCGCCGTCCGCTGATACCAATAAGGCAAAAGATCAGACTGCTAATGCAACGGTAACTGCACCAAAGACCGGTGATACATTCCAGCCGGTACTCTGGGCAGCCGTTCTTGGGATTTCCGTTGTGGGATTGTTTGGAATGGCAATAGTCAGCCGAAAGAGAAAACAGCATTAAAAAAGGATACCATGAAACACAACGAACATAAGGAGGTAAAGAATGAGAGTGAAAACAAATGTAAAAGAATAACGGCATTGGTACTCAGTGCCGGTCTGACACTGAGTATGCTGCCGATGACATCCATGCCGGTGCATGCAGCTACCACAAAAAGTATGTAATACCGTTGAAGAGTTACAGGCAGCAGTAAAGGATACAACAGTGGATGATATCGTGATCGGAAGTGATTTAACGATCACAGAAACAATAGAGGTCAACCGGGATGTTACGATCAGGGGTGAGGCTGGAAATATTCCCAAATTAACGGGAAATAGTTCATCAAGTAAGCATTATTCCGTATTTGAAACATACGAGAATGTTACCTTTGGGAATCTTATGATTGATGGAAATAATGCGATGGATCGTGCGATTACGGCATATAAAACGTGCGTTCTGAATGCCGGTGTAACCCGCAGAATTGTAAAGAGTATGGATTAATGACAGTTGGAACCACGGTAATGAATGCCGGGGTGGAGATCAAGGATAATAATATAGGCGTCTGTATCGGTGGTATAGGCGAAACTACCTTTATCATGAATGGTGGAACTATTTGTAGAAATAACGGAGGCAAAGGTACTGATGTAGGCGGTGGTGTATATAATATTGGCATCTTTACGATGAATGGCGGAACCATCTGTGATAATATTGCAAAATATAACGGTGGAGGCGTCAGACAACCGGGAGGTAGTGTTACAAACCATAACATCATCTTTACGATGAATGGAGGCAGTATTACAAGAAATAGTTCGACTAAGCAAGGCGGTGGAATCTATCATGAAACAAAGGGAAAGAAGTTATGTCGAGTTAAAAGGTGGAAGTATTACCAACAATACCGCAAACGAAGGTGGAGGAGTCTATTATAATAATTCTTCAGGTTTAAGTTCTGTAGAACTGAAGATGAGTGGAGCAGTTACCATCAAGGACAATACGGAAAAAGGTATTCCGAGTAACGTATATTTGAGTGGTTATGCTCCGATCAAGATCAGTGGTGCACTGACCGGCGAAAAAATTGGTGTGAGACGTGATCCGGCATCAACATTAACGATAGCACAGGGAAGCGATTATGTGATAAGTAAGAGTGACCTTAATGTATTGCAGAGTGATTCAGAGGAGCATACCTTAGTATTGAACCAATGGGGAGGTGTTTCCTTAGAAGAGCGTGGTACATTAGCGGCAAGTGATTTTGTGTTTGAAGCACCGGAAGATCTTGTATGGGATGATACTGCAAAAGCAGCAAAGGTTACAAGCAAGGAATGGCCTTACCTGTGGTGCCATAACAGTTAAATATTATGACAGTAACGGAGCAGAGTTATCTTCTGCACCAAAAGAAACGGGAACTTATAGTGTTAAGATTGATGTTGCAGCAAGCAGAGATTATAAAGCAGCGTCAGGTATCAGTGACAGCAGTTGGACATATACGATCGTGCCGGATACGACAGCACCACAGATCAGCGGTATTACACAGGATAAAATCTATTGTGGCGCAGTAACAGCTATCGTTACCGACAAGAATCTCAGGGAAGTCACAGTGGACGGAAATAAGGTAACACTGCAGGATAACAGATTTACGGTTTCTCCAAAGAAAGGAGTACAGAAGATAGAAGCATCGGATAAGTCAGGCAATAAGACAACCGTATCCATTACTGTAAATAACGGACATACCAAGAGTGACTGGATCATCGACAAATTACCTACTTCCACGAAAGAAGGAAGCAGACATAAGGAGTGTACGGTATGTGGAACAGTGGTAGACAGTGCCAGCATTCCAAAACTGACACCAAGTAACCCGGAGAATCCAACAAAACCAGATCCGGAGAATCCGACCAAGCCGGACCCGGAAAACCCAACGAAACCGGATCCGGAGAACCCAACGAAACCAGACCCGGAAAAACCAACCAACCCGGAGAAGCCTACACAGAAGAAATATAAGGTGATCGAGGGGCAGATGCTACCTATACGATCAATAAAGACGGAAATCTGACCATGCGTGCAGACAGTAAGTATAAGAATTTTAAGGGAATTGAAATCGACGGTAAGACTGTAGATAGCAAGAACTATACGGCATGGAGCGGTTCTACTTATGTAAAATTCAAAAGATTTTGTGAATACTTTATCCGTAGGAAAGCATACCGTAAAATTCAAATTTACGGACGGCTATGCAACTACCAGTCTGACGATTGCAAAGAAGGATAATTCTGATACTAAGAATCCTTCCGATAATAAAAAACCGGATACAAATACGAACACATCGGGCAATGGAACAAACAATACAACAACCACAGCCAATACACAGGTAAAAGCACCGAAGACCGGTGATACCTTCCAGCCGATACTCTGGGCGAGGAATACTGTGTGTTTCTGTAGTAGGAATGGCGGGAGTTGTAGCAGCCGATAAAAAAAGAAAGAAATGTCAGTAGGAAGTAAGAATAAGAAGTATTAATACAAAGAGTTCATATAATATTGGTATGCTTTTACTAAAAACATAACAGCCGAAAGATTTTCTTTCGACTGTTATGGACATTTCTTATGATTCAAAATCAATTAATTCTCTTATGTCGGTCACTTCCAGAGCTTCCGCAATTTTGGAAAAGTGTTCAAAGTTGATAACGGTACGAGTGCCGCGAACAATGTCACTAATTGTTGATTCTCGAATTCCAGACAGCTCTGCAAGTTTCTTTTGACTAAGTTCTCTATTCTCCAAAGCTTCTTTCACTTTCAATTTAACGACATATTTCTTTTTCATAATTAGTTCATCTCTGCTGAAGTAATACTGTCATATATACAAGATTCCAGATATTTGAATCTTTACCTACAGCATTCGGATTATCGCCAATTGCAGATGCAAAGTTCATAATCTGACTTGTCATGTTATTCTTGCATTTGTCCCACAGTAATAGGATTTACTCCATTTTTCCATTCATATTTATTTGTTTCTGGATTCAAAACAACTAGAGATCTAAAGGCTGCAATCGTTGGATAGATTAAACCATCAGGAATCTTATAATAAAGATCGTGAAGGCCAAACTTCGACACACCAATTACATTTCCATCTTTATATCCAGAGTATTTCTTGCGACCGTATCTGCCGCCAGTCTCATTAAATGCGACAGCAAATTCTAACTCAATCGTATCATATAAATCAAAAATATCAGGCATAATGTTCACATATCTGCGGTAACATTCTGGATCTTCTAGATATAGCTCTAACATTTTTGCTTTAGACGAATATGCTTTGATGGGATGTGTTGCTGCATCGAATTTATCAATATTAAACATACTTATAATTGCAACAATTTCACGAGCATCAATCATCTTTAATTTCTTGTTAGTCTCATCATCAAATGCTTGCTGATTCTGCTTAAATGCAATTCTCTTAAAAAATGGCATTCCTTCTAATCCTTCTTTAATAGGATCAAATTTTTGCTGAAGTTCTGCCATAGATTTTTCATCTACCTGAACGGAGGTGTTACGTGCTTCGGCCAGTTTTTCAATGATATCTTCTACACCAGTCATAACTTCAAACTGAACATACTGATCAAGATCAGCATTTCGATGTTCACATACAATTTTGTAAGTATGTCCACCATCAATATTTCCATGAAGCATATCATCAGTAAAATTGATCGTTACTTCTTTGGTTTTGTTGTTGTATGTACAACTCTTTGCAGAAAGAACAATTCCTCTGTTTTTTAGATGAAAAAAAACCATCATTACTCTCCAAAGATTCTTTAATGGCCTGTGCAACGCCAGACGTAAGTTTTTTGGTCACGAGGGTTTGAGGGTTTGTAGCCATTGGTATACCTTCTGGCACATCACATACTTTTACATAGAACACATACTTTTTTGTAAAGTCGTTGAATGGGTCATCCAACTTACGGAATGAGTTTTCTTTTTACATGCATTGTTTTTCTTACAGACATATTAAGTCCTCCTTATAAAATAAATTTAGATCGACTATCCTACCCGGCACCAAGGTACCGACAGGTGTTGCGTTGCAATATGTATTTCTACGATATCGCAATTAAAGAATAACGCAATAACGATATTTTGTCAACCTACTTTTACTAAAAAAATTAAAAAAGAATGTTTTCGCTAAGCAAACCTACTTCAATATGTAGTTCATTTGGACATTTTGAAAAAGCCTCAATTTACATCGAAAAATGTAATATAAGATCTCACAGAACGCTCACTTTACCGGTGGGCGTTATTTTATTCTTCAACACAGAATTTTCACAAATCTTTATTTCTAATTTAAGGTTCACTTAAAGTTTCCACCTTATGCTAAGCGTGAAAAGAAAAAACACATCACAGCGAAAGGTGGATTTTAATATGAAGAAAAAATATGTAGCAGTTTTATTGGGAATTATATTAGGATTATCGGTTTTAAGCGGCTGTTCATCAACAACAACCAAAAACCAGACAGAGACTATGGGTGAAAGTGAAGAAAAGAGTGAGGAGGCCATCTATGGAGAAGTCAGCAAAGTAGATGGAGATACTATTACCATTAAGACCGGAACAAAAAAGAGATCAAAGAAGGCGAACAGCCGGATGGCTCCATGTTAGAACTTACGGGCGATGTGAAAGACGGGGCAAAGGCAAATCTCAAAAACGTGACAGTGACAAGAGATTCAGAGGATAGTAAAGGAGGAGATAACTCCGGTTTTTACGGAGTAGGAGACAGCAGTTTTAAATACCGATGGAACAGCATACATCAGCGACAGTAAAATTGCCACAAATGCGGCGGGGAGCAGCAGGCGTATTTGCTTATGGAGATGGAACCGTGTATGTGGCAGATACAGATATCACAACCAAAAAAGATACATCAGGCGGAATCCATGCGGCTGGTGGCGGAACACTCTATGTAGGAGATGGAGGAGACGGATACTGCAACCTTTATAAAGACGGCAGAGTCAGCGAGGTGGAGCCATGATCAGACAGACATGGAGAATGGCAAAAAAAAAAGCGATTGGGGCAAATAAGATGCGGACATTTTTTTGACCATGTTGGGAATCATTATAGGTGTAACAGCCTTAAATGTATTAGTTTCCATAGCGGATGGGGCATCCACTTCGATTTCGGGACAGATTTCGCAGATCGGAGCAAATTATCTGACGGTACAGATTTCCGATGATAAAGAAAAACCGATACGCCTGTCAGAATTTTTTTGAACTTTTAGACAATGCAATGAAATACTCCGTACCGGAAGGAAAAATCCGTGTTAGCTTAGAGCGAAAAGGCAAAAAAATACATCTGACGGTGTGGAATGAAGCCGCCGGATTGCAGAAGGGAAAAATCAGGGCATACAGTGAGGACGGACAGAGCCTGACCGTTGCGATCATCGTAGAATCTTAACATATTACAAAAATCCTTAAAATCTTCCTTTACATTACTGTTTTATCATGGTAGTATACTAAAGTACAGTGAATGAAAAAGGAGGATTTTTTTATGAAAAGAGCAACCGGTTTGCAGCAGTGCTTATGGCAGCGGCAATGGTATTTACAATGGCAGCTGCGGAAGCAGTAAAGACGCAGATACATCTGCAAAGAAAGAGACAAAGACAGAGGATTCTAAGGATAAGGAAAATTCCGATAAGCAGTTTATCGTAGGATTTGATGCTGAATATCCTCCGTTCGGATATAAGGATGACAATGGCGAATATGTAGGATTTGACTTGGATTTAGCACAGGAAGTATGTGCCCGTAACGGCTGGGAACTTGTAAAACAACCAATCGACTGGGATTCTAAAGATATGGAGTTAAATTCAGGTTCCATCGACTGTATCTGGAACGGATTTACGATCAACGGACGTGAGGATGACTATACATGGTCAAAACCATATGTAGATAACTCTATCGTTGTAGTAGTAAAAGAGGGTTCAGGAATTGAGAAAAAAGAGGATTTAGCAGGAAAAGTCGTAGCCGTACAGGCAGATTCTTCAGGACTTGCAGCTTTGACAGATGAAGAGGACAACGAAGAAAACTTAAAATTAGCAGCAAGTTTTTCAGACTTACAGCAGGTAGCAGATTATAACACAGCATTTATGAACCTTGAGGCGAGGAGCCGTAGATGCGATCGTAGTAGATATCGGTGTGGCAGATTATCAGTTAGAATCCAGAACAGGATTTGTAATGTTAGATGATAAGATCCGTACAGAGCAGTATGCAGTTGGTTTCAAACTTGGAAATGAAGAGTTAAGAGATCAAGTACAGAGTACATTAGATGAGATGCTAAAAGACGGTACATTTGATGATATCGCAAAAAAATGGGATTTATCAGATATGGTATGTCTTGGTAAGTAAGGAGCAAAGAAATGGCATTTGATATCATGTTTCGTCAGCTTTTACCGGGTATGGGGGCATCTGTTTCCATATTTGTGCTGACGTTGCTGTTTTTCTCTTCCATTGGGACTTTTAGTGGCATTTGCGAGAATGTCTAAGATAAAACCGCTTCAATGGATCACAAAAATTTTATATATCCATTATGCGTGGAACACCGCTGATGTTACAGCTTTTAGTGGTTTATTTCGGACCGTATTATGTATTCCGGCAGAATATTTCCACCGAATACCGGTTCTATGCAACGATCATCGGATTCAGTATCAACTATGCGGCGTATTTTGCAGAGATTTACCGCTCCGGTATTCAGTCGATCCCGGTAGGACAGCGTGAGGCAGCAAAAGTCCTTGGATATTCCAGAGTCCAGACATTTTGGAAGATTATTTTTCCACAAATGGTAAAAAGGGTGCTGCCCCCGGTAAGAAATGAGGTAATTACACTGGTCAAAGCCCCCTCACTGGCATTTGTATTGGCATATGCAGAGATGTTTACGATCGCAAAACAGATCGCAGCGGCACAGACCACGATCGTACCATTGTTTGTAGCAGGACTGTTTTACTACATATTTAATCTGATCGTAGCGGTAGGTATGGAATATTTAGAAAAACACCTGTCTTATTATCAGTAGGAGAAATGCGATGAAGTTATTAGAGATAGAGAATTTAAAGAAAAGTTTTGAAGACCTCGATGTACTGCATGACATTTCTCTTGGGGTAGAAGAAGGAGAAGTCGTTGCGATCATCGGTCCGTCCGGTTCCGGAAAATCTACGCTGCTGCGTTGCTGCACAGGCTTAGAGCGGGCAGACAGCGGAACGATCCATTATGAAGGAAGTTACGGACTGGTATTTCAGAATTTTAATCTGTTTCCACACTATTCGGTGTTGAAAAATATTATGGATGCGCCAGTCAGTGTCCAGAAGCAGAGTAAAAAAGAAGCAGAAAAAGAAGCAAGACGTCTTTTGGAGAAGATGGGTTTAGGGGACAAATCAGATGCCTATCCATGCCAGCTTTCAGGGGACAGCAGCAGAGGGTAGCCATTGCAAGAGCACTTGCATTAAAACCGTCAATTCTGTTCTTTGATGAACCGACAAGTGCATTAGATCCGGAACTGACCGGAGAGATTTTAAAAAGTAATCCGTGAACTTGCGGAAGAAAAAATGACCATGGTGATCGTGACACATGAGATGAGCTTTGCAAGGGATGTAGCAGACCGCGTGATCTTTATGGATGGCGGATATATCATTCACGGAAGGGTGATCCAAAGGAAGTCATCGAACACCCGAAGGAAGAACGGACCAGACAGTTTTTTGGCAAGATTTATGCACGGGGATAAAAATCGAATTCACAAATATAGTTTGCATTAGAGGGAAGGTTGTACTTTCCCTCTTTTTTTGCTCTATAGGAAATACCCAAAACTACCCTTTACACAGGGGAAAATACTCTTATACTACTATAGAAAGAAAAAACACAGAAAAGGGGACGGTATGAAAAGAACCGAAGAAAAACAGGGAACATTAAGATGGGATAAATTAGACAATACAGCACATGTATTTCCGGTCATTGCCGGAAATGAGATGACGAATGTGTATCGGATCAGTGTTGTCTTAAAAAGAAGAAGTACAACAGGATCTGTTACAGCAGGCATTGGATATTGTATTGCCGAAATTTGAGATTTTTCATGTGCGGCTGCGGCAGGGAATTTTCTGGTATTATTTTGAAGAAAATGTAAAAAGAGGGCTCCCGCGGGTGCATGAAGAGGAAACCTATCCATGCCGTTACATTGTACAGAATAAGAATCGGAGTTATCTGTTCCGGGTAACTTATTATAAGAAGCGGATCAATTTAGAAGTTTTCCATGTGCTGACCGATGGAATGGGCGGTATCAATTTTTTACGGGAGCTGACTTATCAATATCTGCGTCTGGCTCATCCGAAACTTCGTGAGCAGGTGGGCGGCGATGCTCTTTGCAGTGAGACTTCGTTAAATACAGAGGATAGTTTTATCAAGAATTACAGAAAGAGCAGCCAGAAGATTTATAAGACCCAGAAGGCATATCTGCTCAAAGGAGAAAAATTCAAAGAGCCGGAGTTTGGCGTAATACACGGATATTTGAATATCCCACAGCTAAAAAGTGTCTGTAAGAAGATGGGAGCAAGTATCAATGAATATTTAGTCAGTGTCTTTATCTGGAGTATTTATACGGAGTATATGCATGGGATGCCGGAGAAACGTCCGGTCCGTGTCGCCGTTCCGGTCAATCTGCGTCCGTTTTTTAACTCTGTGACGACAAAAGAATTTTTTGCAATGGTCTCGGCAGAATTTGAAGCCAAAAGGAAACCTATACCTTTGAAGAGGTACTAAAGATCGTGTGTGAGAGTCTGCGGTCACAGATCAATAAAAAGAGCATTTAGAGGATATTTTTTTCTTATAATGTATCCAACGAAAAAAGATATTGATCGCAAGAGGCAGTCCGTTGGTATTGAAAAAACTTGCCATTCGTTCAGTCTATACATCGGCGGCACTGGCAAATACTTCTACAATTACCAATATAGGAAATATTTCCGTGCGGGAGGAATATGAGCCATATATAGAGGGATTTCATGCCTATCTTGCGATGTCCAAAGGGCAGAACTTAAAAGGAACGATCTGTTCTTACAAGGATACACTCGTGTTTACGTTTAGTTTTATTTTAAAAGATACTTCCGTACAGAAGGCTTTTTTTAGAAAGTTAGCGTCCGATGGACTGGATGTTTCAATAGAAAGTAATGGTGTGTGTTATGAGTAAATGCAGAAATTGTAAAATAGAGATTTTAGACCGTACCGGAGTCTGCCCGCTGTGCCATTGTGTGGTGGAACAGGACGGAAGCGAAAGAGAAGCGGCATATCCTGATGTGGGAATCCGGGAAAAACGTTTTGCACTGATCATCCGTATCTATGTATTTTTGGCCGTTATGGCAGAGGCACTGTTGGTATTCATCAATGTAAACCATCATAAGGGAATCTGGTGGAGTGCGATCACGGCGAGGAGTATTTATTTACATTTATCTGATCATGAAGATCGGAATCCAGAACGATGCAGGCTACCGCAGTAAAGATTATTTTTTTTGACGATATTCAGTATCGGACTGCTCTTTCTGATTGATGAAGTGGCCGGTTATCGTGGCTGGTCTTTGAACTATGTCCTGCCGGCGAGGCGTGATCATGCTGAATGTGGCGATCATACTTTTGATGATCGTCAACTGGAGGAACTGGCCTGAGTTATCTGCTGTTTCAGCTTTTTTGCATTTTGTGCAGTATCTTTCCGATCATTTTATGGAAGAAGGATGTCATTACAAAACCGTTTTTAAGTGAAATCGCACTTGCTGTTTCGGTATTTTTTGTTCCTCGGCACCTTTATCATTGGCGGAAGCCGTGCGAGAGCGGAATTGAAGAGAAGATTTCATGTTTAGGGAAACTGAGGCGTAAGGAGTAAGAAGAAAATATGGCAGAAAGTATCAGAGGAAAAGTGATCCGCGATCTGATTGCCCGTTTTTCAAATGATCTGTTGATCGGCAAAAGATAAAAAGCGGAGAGTTAAGAAAAAGAGCTGTGGATTTAGAACCGGAGTGGAAATGTCCGGAGCAGTTTACCAATACCATGATCCTTATGGAAAATTTTACCATGGAGCTGTTAGAGCCGGTGGAAAATGTGGGCAGCCGGGTGGTGCTGCAGCTTCATGGAGGCGGATATATTGCCACGATGAAGAATGCATACCGTTCGTTTGCGGCACTTTACAGTGAGTTGGGCGGCAACTGCCGTGTATTGACCATTGATTACCGGGTTGCACCGGAGCATCCGTATCCGGCGGCATTAGAGGATACGATCGCGGCATATCACTGGCTGTTAGAGCGGGGATATCCGGCAGAAAAAAATTGTTGTGGCAGGAGATTCCGCCGGTGGCGGATTGGCATTGGCACTCTGCCTATGGCTGAAAAACCATAAAGAACCGCTGCCATCCGGTGTGATCGCCATGTCACCGTGGACAGATCTAACGATCAGCGGCGAATCAGTGGAAACAAACTTTGAGAAAGACCCATTGTTTGGAAAAACAAGGGACAGCATGTTATATAACAAGGACTACCTTGGAGACAATGACCCGACGAATGAGTATATTTCTCCATTATTTGGTGATTATGAAGGATTTCCACCATTGCTGATACAGGTGGGCTCCTATGAAATGCTCTTAAGCGATTCGACCAGAGTTGCGAAAAAAGCAAAAGAAGCCGGAGGCAAAGTAAAACTTTCCATATATGAGGGAATGTTCCATGTGTTTCAAATGGCAATGCTGCTGATGCCGGAATCGAAGAAGGCATGGGCAGAGATCAAACGTTTTTTTTGCATTACTTAGATACAGAAGAGAATGAAATGCAGAACATAAGTAAAGAGGAAAAAGCATAGGATTCTACAGAAAGAAAAAATACTGTGGAGTTATCATGAAAAAAGCTGCAAAATGGTTGTTATGTATCAATCTGCTGGCATGGACACTGCTGGCAGTTCAGGTTTTGACTGTAAACATGGAGCAAAGAGTCGCACAGAATACGGTTCCTGTTCAAAATGGAGACGTGCAGGCAAAAGGAGAGGACGCAGATGCAGTGAAAAAGAAGGTAGCACTGACTTTTGATGATGGTCCTGATCCGGATTATACGGAGATGCTCTTAGACGGACTGAAAAAGAGAAATGTCAAGGCAACCTTTTTTTTGTTGGGAAAGCGTGCAGAAGCATATCCCGATATCGTAAAACGCATGCATAAAGAAGGGCATATGATAGAAATCACCCTATGACCATGTCAATCTAGCGAACCTTTCTAAAACGGATGCGGCAAAGCAGATTTGATGACAAGTGAGGCAATCCATAAGATTACCGGAGAATATCCGCAGTATTTAAGGCCGCCGTTTGGAAATGAGCCACCGGAATGCAGTTGTGCGAAGAATATGATGACCGTGCTTTGGGACGTGGACCCGCTCGACTGGTGCTGCGGAAGTTCGTCTACGGTCATAGAAAAAAGTAGTAAAAGCGGTGGAGGAAGATGATATCATTTACTGCATGATGCATCGGAAAGCAGGGTGGAGGCAGCACTTGGGATCATTGATGCCTTAGAAAAACAGGGATATGAATTCGTTACCGTGGATGAGGTGATTTTTGAATAAAAATCCATAAAAATGAAATTTGTATTGCTTCAACTTGCAAAATGATGTATATTTTATAAGGATAAGGGGATAAAAATGGATTTATTTGACTACATGAGAGAACAAAATATGCAAAATGAATCTCCGCTGGCAAATAGAATGCGACCAAAGACATTAGAGGAGGTGGTTGGACAGCAGCACATTATCGGAAAGGATAAGCTGCTTTACCGTGCGATCCGGGCAGACAAGTTGAGTTCGGTTATTTTCTACGGACCACCCGGTACCGGAAAAACCACACTTGCAAAGGTCATTGCGGGAGCAACGAAAGCAGAATTTTTGTGTCGATCAATGCAACTGCCGCCGGAAAAAAGGATATGGAGGCTGTGGTCGAACAGGCGAAGAACAGTCTTGGCATGTATGGAAGACGGACGATCCTTTTTATAGATGAGATCCATCGCTTTAACAAGGGACAGCAGGATTATCTGCTTCCGTTTGTCGAGGACGGTACGATCATCTTGATCGGGGCAACCACAGAGAACCCGTATTTTGAGGTAAATGGGGCACTGCTCTCAAGGTCAGTCATTTTGAATTAAAGTCATTAGATAAAGAGGACATCCGCATACTTTTTAAGACGTGCCGTAACCGATGAGGAACGGGGAATGGGTGCCTACCATGCCGTTTTAGAGCCGGATGCCGAGGATTTTTTAGCGGATATCAGTAATGGAGATGCAAGGGCAGCATTAACGGCAATAGAGCTTGGCGTGCTGACCACGGAGCGGAGCGAGGACGGTAAGATCCACATTACTTTAGACGTAGCACAGGAATGTATACAGAAGCGGGCAGTGCGGTATGATAAAATGGGAGATCAGCACTATGATACGATCTGCATTTATCAAGAGTATCCGCGGTTCGGATCCGGATGCAGCCGTTTATTATCTCGCCAGAATGTTGTATGCAGGCGAAGATATCCGGTTTATTGCAAGGAGAATGATGATCAGTGCATCCGAGGATGTGGGAAATGCAGACCCGAATGCATTGAATGTGGCAGTTTCTTCAGCATTAGCAGTAGAGCGGATCGGGATGCCGGAGGCAAGGATCATTTTAGCACAGGCAGCTACTTATTTAGCATCGGCTCCAAAGAGTAATGCATCCTATTTAGCCGTTGACCGGGCAACCGAGTGCATGAAGCAGACGATGACTGCTCCGGTGCCGGTACATTTACAGGACGCCCATTATAAAGGAAGCGAAAAAATTAGGACATGGTCTGGGTTATTTATATGCACATAATTACCCGAACCACTATGTAGAACAACAATATCTGCCGGATGCCTTAAAAAGACGAGGTCTTTTATGAGCCGACAGAGATCGGTTATGAAAAACAGATCAAGGAGCATTTACAGTTTTTAAGAGGCAATCAGACAGAAAACTAATATGATAAAGCATGAAGGAGTTTAGGAGGAAATATGAAGTCTTATCAGGAAATGTCAAAAAGAAGAGTTGTTACAGGAAAAAAGAAAGTTTGAAAGCAGCGTATAAGGAATACCAGAAGATGGATCTGAGTCTGAACATGGCAAGAGGAAAACCGGCAGTCGAGCAGTTGGATATGGTCATGGATATTTTAGACGTACTGGATTCTAAGAGTGAGATGGTTGCAGAAAACGGAATTGATGTACGCAATTACGGTGAGATGGATGGTATTCCGGAAGCCAAAAAACTGATGGCAGATATGATGGGAACAAAAGCTGAGAATGTACTGGTATTTGGAAATGCAAGTCTTACGATCATGTATGATACCGTGTCACGTTCTATGACACATGGTGTCTGGAAGTACGCCTGGTGTCATTTAGATAAGATTAAATTTCTCTGTCCTGTTCCGGGATATGACAGACATTTTGCGATTACCGAGCATTTTGGCATCGAAATGATCAATATCCCGATGACAGAAGACGGACCGGATATGGATATTGTAGAACAGTATGTCAATAATGATCCTTCCGTAAAAGGAATCTGGTGTGTGCCGAAATATTCCAATCCACAGGGTTATGTCTATTCCGATGAGACGGTAAAACGTTTCGCGGCGTTAAAACCGGCAGCAGAAGATTTCAGGATTTTCTGGGATAATTCCTATGTGGTACATCATTTATATGAGGACAGACAGGCAGAGCTTTTTAGACATTATTTCAGAGTGTGAAAAAGCAGAAATCCGGATATTGTCTATGAGTTTGCATCTACTTCTAAAGTGACCTTTGCGGGAGCAGAATTGCAGCCATGGCATCTTCAAAAAAGAATCTGGATTTTATCAGAAAGAGTATGACCATTCAGACGATCGGTTATGACAAAGTCAACCAGTACCGTCATGTAAAAAATATTTCAAGAATTTAGATGGCATCAAAGCAAAGATGAAACAGCATGCAGACATCTTACGTCCGAAATTTGAACTGGTGGATGAGATTTTAACCAAAGAATTAGAAGGTCTTGGTATCGGAACCTGGACAAAACCCTCGGCGGTTATTTCATTACCTTGAAACCTTAGAAGGCTGTGCAACTTCTGTGGTAAAAAAGCAAAAGAGGGCAGGCGTAGTCCTGACCGGAGCCGGAGCACCATTCCCATATGGAACCGATCCAAGAGATTTTGTGATCAGGATTGCAACCGTCTTATCCGACTTTAGAGGAACTTCGTCAGGCAACAGAAGTCTTTGTCCTCTGCGTTAAATTAGCTTCGGTAGAAAAATTATTAGAGGCATAAAAACTGCTACAACATCAGGGCAGCGTAAACATGTGATATAGAAACTTCATATAAATAAACAGGAAATAAGTGGCAGAATGTCAGAAATCCGCGTGTGTATGGTTATGGTAAGGGCTGTACTTTGCGGAAGGGATGTTCTGCCCTCCCTGCTTTGATAAAGGATTTTCTATAAAAAAGACACATTCTGCTACAAAGTATGCCTATGAGAAAAATGTCTGAAAGGTACA
>VOFI01001377.1_pt1 | contig 30000 bp, 44 predicted proteins | sample 5384131 | NCBI WGS metagenome assembly VOFI01 (sample SAMN12384728, study PRJNA508395) | human gut metagenome | isolation source: healthy gut H | host: Homo sapiens
TGTGATGAACAGGGATGTGTATTCAGTTTGAAGTATCCTGGTGTTTCTGTTTTTTATTGAAACCAGTGAATGACTGCAGTAAGGACATTTAAGAGGATACGGTCTGGCAAAACGTTTTTCTTCTGGCGAAAAGGCAGTGGAACTATACTTTACAGAGGAGCTGCCCTTTGGGAACCATTGTTTTTATAAAGGTATGGTTTCGGGGCATTACAGCGTGGGCAGGTACAGCTGTCGTCAATATCACATTCGTTCCTGCACTGAACAGGTTTGATCTTTTTGCCATACCGCCATTCCAGATAAGGGAGGTATTCTTTGTAATCCCATTTCTGGTAATAAATGATCTTTGGAAGCTGGTCAATCCGAAATTTTTGATATTTGGGAGAATGGAATCATCGAAAGCCCACTGTTTAAGAGGGATATATCTGCAGATAAAATTCTAAAAGCCAGCAGATTTGTTTATGTTGGTATTGAATAAATAGAAGTAAATAAAGTATAATGTCCATGAGCAATTAAATCCTTTCGTATGACGTTGGTTTGGCGATTGACATTATACCAGAAAAAGGGAGGTCAATGCTCTTTTTATATGCAAACTCCAAAAAAATCAAGGTTTTTAAATGTTTTAGGACAATAAAAAAGGGTAGTTTTGACACTACCAATAAGATATTAGGAGAGTTTATATGGAATATTGGAAAGAAATATTTAAAGATATGATTCAAGAAGATTATTATGAAGTAAAGATTTTTATTAACGGAGAAGAGTATGGTTTAATTATAAAATTTCAAGGTAAGTATAATGCTTTCAGTGTGAAATTTGGAGAGGTTAAGGCTGTCAGAATGATTGATGAGGGAATTGTTCAAACAGATATTTATTCAGAAAATGAAGTGCAAAAATACAAGAAGGAAAAATTTAAAAATATGATTTATGAAGTAGTAGGAGGGCAGTTTAAAGATGAAATAAAAAGTATCGCAGACGGCTATTTGGATGTGATGGAGCTTCCTGTATACTTTAAAGAGTAAAAGGGATTGATGTTACCTCAAGTAAATTTAGATTATTACTGACTTGGCCGGTTGGTAAGAAATCTAAAAACACAAGAGGTATCTAAAATGAATATTAAAGCTAAAAAAAAAGGCAAAAGTACAACCATTATCAAAGAAATCAGTGATAAATGTTTTATCACAGGATGAAATTAAAAAAGAAAGTACAGGTGATTGAACAGGAACTTAAGGCTTCAACATGGCGTGAGCTGGAAACGAAAGGCAAATTTGAGAAGAATGACAAACTCTCTTTCATCTCTGAAGAGATGCTTATTGTTGGATGCGATATAGGCAGTGAAACTCATTATATCAGAGCAATTGACACCAGAGGAAGAGAACTCAGCAAAGGAGCTTTTGAATTCAGTAATTCATCCGAAGGCTTTGCCAGTGCAAAGGCATGGGTGCTGAAACTTGCAGCAAAGAATGATAAAAAAAAACAGATAGTACTGGGTCTTGAACCAACAGGTCACTACTGGTTTGCAATCGCTGCATGGATGGTTTCAAATGGAATCAGCGTTGTTCAGGTAAATCCATATGCTGTAAAAGCAGAGCAAAGAGATTGAAGATAACAGCCAGCTCAAGGATGACAGAAAAGATCCTAAAATAATTGCCAACCTTGTAAAAGATGGAAACTATGGAATGCCTTATCTCCCAGAGGATATTTATGCAGACATGAGAAGGCTCTCCATGTTTAGGGATCAGCTTACCGAGGACAGAATCAGAAATATCAACCGTCTCCATCGTGAAATGAAGATTTACTTTCCGGAATATATGGACGCTTTTGGAAAGATTGATGGAGCATTTACACTGGAGATTCTGAAGGTGGCTCCGATACCATCTGATATCGTGGAGTTGGATGAAGAAGGGCTGAAAAGCCTTTGGCATGAAGCAAAGCTTCGTGGACGAGGCTATAGCAGAGCCAGAGTAATCGTAGACTATGCAAAGAAAAGCGTAGGGCTGACCGGAGGAACAGATGCCGGAAGAGAATCCATCAAATGGTTTGTAGAACAAATCATACAGTTGGATGAACAACTGGCGGAGATTGAAAATGTACTGCATCAGAAATGCATGGAAATACCACATGCAGAAAATATCCCGGAAATCAACGGAGTTGGCGAAAACATCCTTGCAGGAATTCTTGCGGAGATGGGAGATATCAGCAGATTTGATGATGTAAAGGAAATACAGAAGCTGAGTGGAATGGGGCTTGTAGCCTGCAGTTCCGGCAAGCATAAGGGACAGACAAAAATCAGTCACAGAGGACGCAAGAGACTACGATACTGGCTGTTTCAGGCTGCAAAATCAGCAGTGGCACACGCCGTTGAATTCAAACAGCTACATGCGTATTATACGACAAGAAGCATGAATCCGCTGAAAAAGATGCAGTCACTGGTTGTGATAGCCTGCAAGATTCTCAGAGTCATTTATACGATTCTGAACACTGGGATGAAATATGACCCGGAGAGAATGCTGAGGGATATCAGGTATCCACAGGGCAATACAGTGCAGGCAGCTGCATAGAAAAAAAAAGCAATACATTTCCAGAGCCTTACCGAGCTTCTGGCAGACCAGAGGCTGGGCAGGGTTCTGGATAGGAAACCCGTAAATGATGGAGTTTGAGACAGAACTGCATCCGTATCAAGACCAACTGAGTAAAAAGCGGTATCGCGTCCACTGAATTAATCAGTACCGTTATGAGCGAAGGTAGGTCGGTAACTAATCAAATAAAAACAAGAGCTGTAGCCGGCATCGGTTTTCACCATGGGGCACGACCCCGTCTAGGAGCTTGGCTGGCACTCGGTGTATGGATAGATGGGACGAAGGAAGTTGGGACACGATCCCCTTAGACACGGAAGGTTCATCATCATAGTTTAGCAGAGGGAAAATAGCCTTTATAAAGCAAACAGAATGGATGCTTTTAAAGTGATACCCAAATTTAAGCTATTCGGTACAAGATACTACGATATTCATCACCATCGGCTCTGTTTTAGAGGTAAATAAAACATGTCAAAGCCAGTAAAATCAATAGATTTGGGCTTGTGCAGAAAAAATGAATATTAATTTTGAAAAGGAAGTCACGGAATACAGAATTGATAAAATAGAAAGGTGGGTAAATGCAAAAGTCATAGAAGTTGACTGTCAGATGATTTTGAAGTTTTGGAATATTGTAGATGATATTTCAGAATCTGTGAAAAAGGTGATTTATAAAAGGACAGATATTTCAGAGAGGATTTATGAAAAACTTTTTTATGGGAATAATTTGAAATCGATTAACACATCTGGGAGAGAATATGTTCCAAAATGGAGTGATGAAGAGTTGGAAGTTTTAAAAATATATTGAAACAAGCTTTGATATTTTAAAAAAAACAGTTATCGATATGATTTTAGTACCTGAGAGCGAGATATTATGATCCAGAGGAAGAAATTTTCCTGTCACAGGACAGCAATCTTGGAAATCTGTTGGAGCCACTCAGTCAGAATTTATATACTTATACAGAAAATAATCCGGTGAATTATACTGATTCGAGTGGACATGGAATCTTAAGTAAGATAAAATCAGCGGCAAAAAAGTTACAACTACGGTAAAAAATACCTATAATAAAGCCAAAACATGGGTGAAAAACACCTATAATAAGGCAAAAAACTGGGTATCCAATACCTACCAAAATGCAAAAAAGGCACTTACAAATGTAGTCTCCAGTAGTAGCTCATCAGAAAAAACAAATCCGGAAAATCTTCATCAGGGGAAGGTATTCAAGTGGAGGAAGTAATGCTGGAAACAGGAAATATTCATCATCCAGCAGAGGAAGCGGTAAAAGTAATTTTTATCGGCCATCGACCTATGAACGGGCGAAACGCTTTGGACAGTCCAGGTATAACTGGTTTAGTTCAAAAATGAAAGAATCTGGAAATATCAGAAATTCTGGACAAAGGCAATAGAGAAAACCGTAAGAAAATTTTGTACTACGGCAAATCGTATAAAGAAAGATGCAGTTAAGTCTGTCAAGGCTGCTAATATTGCGATCGGGATAAGTGCAAAACCATAGGCAAGATGAAATTAGAGCAGTTAAAAAAAGAAACTTCCTAATATCAATATCAGTATTGATTATACGGGAACGTGGAAAGACAGTTTGCAGTTGGGACTTGGTATAGTTACGACGGGCGGAGGACTGCTCTTAACATTAGCGGGTGGTGGAAGTGAAATAGCAAGCGTTGGTTCATCCAGTGCAATCAGTATTCCGGTTGCAACAGAAGGAATTGCGATTGCAGGCACCGGATTGGCAATCTCAGGTCCGCACTGGCGAATATGTTCGATGTACGGATTCAGAAATCAGAAAGTAATAAAGGAAATGAATCTGGGAAGAGTACTGGTGAGAGTGGGAAAGTAGATAATACATTAACTGATGCTCAGAAAAGTAGATTGAATGCGTTGGAAAATACGATTAACGACCATTTAACAGATGGAGATTTTAGTGGAACATTAAGAGACTTGCAAGGGGATCCAGTTCCAAATGGCAGAGGTGGATATTTTGATCATTTAGAGAAATGCAAGATTCTTATAAATCGTTACGAAAAAATTGAAAAATTAAGAAAGCCTTAGAAGGTTCACTAAAAAATCCAAACCTCTCTGATGTAGATTGCAAATTCTGCTCGAACGGTACCCTATTCTGAAATCGGCGGTACATTCATTCTGATTTAGCGGTACGCGTTTTCTGCTCAAAACGGTACGTTTTTCCTTTATTATTGTGATGTAACTATTATTCATCACAGTGCAAAGGAGAAACTATTATGCACGACTACAATACTATTCTTGGAGTCATAGAACTTCGGCTCAGTAAAGTCAGTTATGACTCTGTACAAAAAACGTTACCGGATCGGACGGGCGGGATTGCATTGATCATGAACCGCTACAAGGATTCAGGCTTATCATTGGATGATCTTCGGCAAATGCCAGCCTCAAAGGTGGTTGATCTCATCTATCCAAAAGGAAACCTTCGACATAAGGATATTCCACTGCCTGATGCAAAAAAAAAAATACATGAGCAGATGATCCAAATGGGAAAACATGCTGACTTGAGTTTTCTATGGATTGATTATAAAAAAGAGCATCCTAACGGTTACCAGCTTGCTCAGTTTTATAAGCTGTATCGTGATTTTATGGTAGATACTTATGGTACTTCAAAAACATCTATGCCTGTGGAACGGATCCCTGGTGAAAAGATGTATATTGACTGGGTAGGCGACCAGCCGGAACTGCTATTGGATACAACAACTGGCGAACTTCGGAAAGTTCACATTTTTACAACTACACTTGGTTTTAGCAGCCTTGTTTATGCAGAGATCTTTCCGGATGAAAAACTTCCACATTTTATTACCGGCACAGTACATGCACTGTCTTATTATGGGGCAGTTCCTAAATATCTTGTCCCGGACAATCTGAGAACAGCTGTTACCAGGCATAGCAAAGATGAACTTGTGCTGCAGGCAGCTTTTTCAGATCTGGAAACTTTCTATGATACGATTATTCTGCCTCCACCGCCAAGGAAACCGAAAGGCAAACCAACAGTTGAAAATCATGTACGTTTCTTGGAGACGCATATGGTAGAAGAATTAAAGAAAGATACTTACACCTCTCTGGAAGCTCTGAATGCTGCGGTCAAAAAGATCGTAGCGGACATCAACCAGCGTCCTTTCCTGAAAAAAATCTGACATTCGGAAATCCCGCATGAATGGATTCGAAAAGTACGACAAACCGCGTATGAACCAGCTTCCAGGCGAAAGTTATACACTTTGTGATTATAAATACTTTCTTAAAGTTCCAGATAATTACCACCTTGAGTATGATGCCCACTACTATTCTGTATTGTATACCTATAAAGGGAAGCCTGCAATTCTTAAGGCTACAATGACGGAGATACGGATCTGTGATGAGTATAACCGGCTGATCTGCCGCCATCCAAGATCTTACCGTGATTTTCCTCTTTACATTACAGATGACAATCATATGCCTCCAGAACACCTATATTACAAAGAAGTGAATGCACATGACGGAACTTATTACAGACGATGGGCATCTGTTTATGGAGAATCTATGGTAACTCTTATTGACAGGATACTCCGCAGTTCCAAGCATGAGGAACAGGCATACAACAGCTGTGCCGGTGTGCTCCATTCCTGTAAAGATGTTCCTCACAGGCTGGTTCAGGAGGCTGCTGAGAAATGCGTAGAAGCCAATGCTTGCAAGTATTCTTATTTCAAGAAAGTACTTAGCATGGTTCAGAATAATCATTCCAGCAGTGCTATAAACTAACCGGAAAACTTCCTTCCCATACAAACATCCGTGGAAAGGAGGCATACAAATGAGTTCATCCCATAACATTACATTAACACCTCAGGAACAGGCTCTGATCATGCGTCTGAAGAGTTTCCGTGTTCCAGAAATGGCACATATCCTGGAAGAACAGTTGAAAGATCCTAATGCAGATCTGAACACTTTTGTGGAACGCATGACAGCAATGGTTGATGCAGAGTGGCAAGCACGAGCAGATAAACGTTTTAATCGTCTGATGAAAGAAGCACATCTGCGATACCCGGCGGCAGATCTTGACGAAACTATCTACCGTCCAGAACGTCAGCTTGATACCCAGACAATAGAGCGACTGAGTACCTGCCATTGGATAGAGGAAGGAAAGAATCTTATTGTAACAGGATCTTCCGCCAGTGGAAAAACTTATCTAATCAATGCTTTTTGTGTAACTGCAATGAAGCAGTCTAAGAGTGTAAAAGTATATAAAAGCGAACACTCTTATGAGCGAAATGGAACAGGCACGTATCAAATCCACAAATCTGGATTACCTGAATAAGCTGACCAAGCTGGATCTTCTTGTGATCGATGATTTTGGCCTTATGGATCTCGATCTTGATAAATGCCGGGATCTTTTGAAGTCCTTGACACTAGGGATGGAAGAAAATCAACTGTAGTCATCTCACAGTTTCCAGTCAGTACATGGTTTGATATGTTTACCGATAATACCTACGCTGATGCGTGCCTGACACGAATCACAGATAAACATCATACATATCGTCTGGAGATGAACGGTATAAATATGCGTGAAACAGAATGATATCATCTAGCGGTACTTCGTACCGTTAAAAATGGAATAGCCGTTCCGCAGTAGCGGAACTGGCATTCTGTTTGAGCGTAATTTGCAATGTAGATAGAGCATTATTGCAAGAAGGGCTGAATAAAGCAAATTCTTATATTAATAAAATAGAGGAATTGTTTGATCCCTATGGAGGTATAAATTGATGCAAGACAAGAGAAAAATAAAAGAAATATATAATTGTATATCTATTTCCTCTAATGAGGAATTGTATCCATTGCAGAAATGGTATAATCAATTAATAGAAAAAACAATTGCAGAAATTACTGTGGAAGATGTTTTAAGAATGATACGTCAAAAAGAATTTACAAATCTTGCTGTATCAAAGGCAATAAATTTTTTGAAAGAGGATGTATTTGTTGGCGAATTATATGAAGGTGAGCTCCTTGAAAAAGTATCAGAAATGGATAGTTCATTTTTAATATCTTATGCAGATGACTTAAAAAAATATTATTAAGAATGCATTAGTAAAAAGTGAAACACGTGACTGGATATATGCTGGAGAAGAGGAAGAATTTAAAGATATGATAGATACTTTATCCAAAAAATAATGTGATAAGTTGATTAATTTTTTTGAAAGAGGTTTAAATCTTTTGTGCTGGGAGGAATAACTAAATGGTAAATCTTATTCAAATGATAGTTGCGCAGGCTGCAACGACAGCATTTGAAGTGATAATCAGAAGAAAACTTTGGATTTGATTGAAAGTAGTGAAAAGGAATGGAACGAAAATTTCCGCTATTTTGTATCAGGATATTATGAGGGAATTGCTATTCGATACCTGTGACCGGTACTCTGTATATTTCTTGTGTTGTGTACAATTGGTTCGTATATAAGTGGATCAGAAAACTGGGGATATAGTCTGTTTTTCATGGCGTGTGCCATCGCAATGTTTGTATATACGATTGTACTTCAAAAAAAAAAAATATGTGGGTTATTCTTTACTGGGAGGGTGGACTGCTATTTATGGATCGTGGTGGGAATATGGTCAGCAAAATCCCATCTAATGCATTATCACAGGTAAAATTCAAAGGACGAAAAATAATCATTCCTTATAATGGTAAAAGATATGTGATTGTACGATGCAAAATGATAATGAAAAGGATGTCCAGGAGATGTTGCAATTTTACCACCTTGTGTGATGCGGATTGGATGATTCAGTAGGGAGAAAGAGTAGTGAGAAAATTATATTGTATATTATTATGTGGCTTCATTGTATTAGGTGTTTTAGGATGCGCGGATAAAGACACGTTTGCAGGAGCAAACAGAGAGGAAAGAATTATTATGTCATTGGAAAAGACATATCCGGAGCATACATTTCAAATAGTAAAACCTTATGATAAATATAATGGGAATTATTATGCGGTATGTGAAGATGAAAAGGGAATTCAATTTAAAGTTCATACAATCATGTATGATAATAGATATCATTTTGGATGTTATGATCAATATTTAGTGGAAATTGAGAAAAAGGGAATTTCATCAATAAGACTGCTGAGATAGCAAAGAAACATGGATATGACATTAGGTATGATGAGGATAATCAAACACTGGCATTGGTGATAGACGTAGATCATACAGTAGATACCAGTGATGTGACGGAAACTATAGTAGAAATACTGAATGCTGCGCCAACGCTACCTGAGATAGACTATCCAGATACCACTTTTTTCAACAGGAGTTGAAAATTACTTCTCTGAACCAGAAATGTACAAACTTCTATACGATTTTGTGACAGAGGGAAAAAATATAGTTGGAATAGGAGATGTTCCAATTAATCAAAGGGAAGAAGAGAAAGCTACTATAGAAGAAGCTGTAGTGGAGGCATATAATTCAGCTATGAAAAATAAAGAGTCATACTAAAAATTGATAAAACTGTAAAAATATTCAGAAATAAGTAAGTAGGAGAAAATGAATTATGAACATGAGACAAAAAATTGAGATGCATTTTAACTATAATGGGGATTATTACTGTTTGTACGGCTTGTATAGTGCAGAAGGATCCGGTAGATAACTCTGATGATAGTGGAACAAAGAAAAGTCTTTTGGGAAATACGATATTATGAAGGGATGGAGTGAAAGTGATTATTCAGAGATGAAAAATATGTATATGTGAAAAAAAGGCACGGATAATAAGGATGAGTTCAATAATTTTGTTGTTGGTTCAGGTGAGAGTGATTATTCAGAAGAAGAATATGAACAGTTTGAGAAAGCAATTTTACAGCAATTGTCAAGTAAAATAGGACAGTTAGATAATGCAACATTAAAAGGAACAGCAGGTACTACAGATCAAGGTTATACTTTTGCTTACTTTTGCTATAACGGAATCAAATGGTACGGTAACGACACAATATTATATTATAGGTGAAAAAAGAAATATTGTCTTATTCAGGAAACAAATTATGATAAATCGGAGGAATGTGATGATGCGACGATGGAAGCAGTAAATAGTTTTACCTGGTGAAGATTAAACGATGTAAGTGCTTCGGATAGTTTAATTTGTTTTTCATGCCATGTCCATGTAAAGTAGGATATATATATTAGTAGAACCGTTAGAATGTCTCGATACAGATAATATCATTGGTGTTAGAATATATTTTTTAAGTCGTTTTAATAGCTTTTAGCTGTTTTAATTTTTAGTTCAAAAGGATCTGTCAATCAGATGTGAAGAGGGCTCTTGGATTTTGAATAATTAAAAACTGGAGAATGGTCGAAAAATAACAGACACTCTCCAGTTTTTATATTTGTGTGCCTAAGGGCAGAAGAAGAGGGGATCGTGGTGAACCCGGACGGCATTACGAACAGCTATGATGCATTTGGCAATGTCTCCGTAAGTGGAAATACAGAGATACAGAATCCGTATACCTACAATGCGGAATATATCGATGCATCGACCGGAAACCAGTACCTGAGAGCGAGATATTATGATCTAGAGGAAGGAATCTTCCTGACACAGGACAGCTATTTGGGAAGTCTGTTAGAACCACTCAGCCAGAACCTGTATACCTATGCGGAAAACAATCCGGTGAATTACAGTGATCCGAGTGGACATGGAATCTTAAGTAAGATAAAATCAGCTGCAAAGAAAGTTGCAACTACGGTAAAAATACCTATAATAAAGCCAAAACATGGGTGAAAAACACTTATAATAAGGCGAAAAACTGGGTATCCAATACCTATCAAAATGCAAAAAAGGCACTAACAAATGTAATATCCAGTAGTGGCTCATCAGAAAAAAAACAAATCCGGAAAATCTTCATCAGGGGAAGGTATTCAAGTGGAGGAAGTAACGCTGGAAACAGAAAATATTCATCATCCAGCAGAGGAAGCAGTAAAAGTAATTTTATCGGTCATCGACCTATGAACGGGCGAAAAGCTTTGGACAGTCCAGGGTATAACTGGTTTAGTTCAAAAATGAAAGAATCTGGAAATATCAGAAATTCTGGACAAAGGCAATAGAGAAAACCGTAAGAAAGTTTTGTACTACAGCAAGTCGTATAAAGAAAGATGCAGTTAGGTCTGTCAAGGCTGCTAATATTGCGATCGGGGATAAGTGCAATAACCATAGGCAAGATGAAATTAGAGCAGTTAAAAAGAAACTTCCTAATATCAATATCAGTATTGATTATACAGGAACGTGGAAAGACAGTTTGCAGTTGGGACTTGGTATAGTTACGACGGGCGGAGGACTGCTCTTAACATTAGCGGGTGGTGGAAGTGAAATAGCAAGCGTTGGTTCATCCAGTGCAATCAGTATTCCGGTTGCAACAGAAGGAATTGCGATTGCAGGCACCGGATTGGCAATCTCAGGTTCCGCACTGGCGAATATGTTCGATGTACGGATTCAGAAATCGGAAAGTAGTAAAGGTGATGGGGAGAAAAATGCTGAACAAGAAAATAATAAAGAATATAAAAAAGCCTAAAAGGGGGAAGCGGAAAAGAAAAGCAAATGATGTTCCTAGTTGGGCACGAGGAGAGAAACCTTATAAGAATGAAAATGGGAAGCAATTTGCGGATAGACTTCTTGATGAAAAGTATGGGAAAGGAAATTATTCCAAAGGGCAGGAAGTGAATATAATCAAATAAGAAAATGGGGAGATAGGGGATTTGAATAAAATATACAATGATAAAATTTATTATATAATAAAATTTGAATATTACTCTGAGGAGAAATGGGCGTTATGGTATACATCCGATAAGGATGGTGTAATTACAGAAAATGGAAAAATATATTGTTTTGATAGTGAAAGGTCACTCAAAATATATTGCAAAAAATGAATATTAATTTTGAAGAGGAAGTCACGGAATACAGAATTGATGAAATAGAAAGGTGGGTAAATGCAAAAGTCATAGAAGTTGACTGTCAGATGATTTTGAAGTTTTGTTTGGTATGAATTAAAAGATGACAATTAAAATTACTGGAGACTTCCGATAAGGGAAGAGGAGCAGTTGGTAGCAAGGTAGCTCCGGCTATGTCCAGCGTATTTCGGAAACCGCATAAAGAAAGATGCAGTTAAAGATAACAAATGAAATAAGAAAATGGTTAGAAGAAAATGGATGAAAAAGGTCGCATGATAGCAACCATACTCTTATCTTTTGAATCATCGATATCTACTGCGTTCATAAGTTTGTCACTCCTTAAAAATATTACAATGGATAGTGCCAGTTTTACTCATTGCCTATTCAATCTACTGTGGTGTGACACGAATGCGCTTAAGATGATTCAACCTGCATAAAACGAACGCTGCGAATGAGGAGCTGGTTATCAGTCTAATGTACGGACGCGAAGTCAAGAAAGGAGCCGATATACCAATTGCTCCATCATTATACAGCTTAAGCAACAAGATGGATAATTCCTTACTGGATGTAAGGGATATTACCCATAAGTATATTGTAGTAGAGAGGATGCAATAATGAGAATTATTTATGGAGAAATTGAACCGGGAATAAGAATTGGTAAATATTTACTTGGTTACTGAAAGAGGAGATACTTCCTAGGTTAGAAGATTATAAAGTTTGGGAAAGAGGAGATGGATTTTGCATATATTCTTTTTGATAATTTTAAATTATGGTTTGGAGTTAATAATGAATTGGAACAAATAGGGGTTACAAAGGTTTTTCGGTACATATAACTCTGTTCGTATAGGAACGACTATGTTGGATATAAAAAATATTTGTTTTGAATTAGAAGATGTAGATGGGTGGGATGAATTAACAGCACCTATCGAATGGATTTTTGTATATAAATGCTAAATCATCAATTGCTAGCTCGATTGAGAAGAATCTGTATATTTGGAGGGGGTGACTTGAAAAAGTAAATTCCAGTGCAAGAGTAAATTCCATCGTGTTTTAAATTTTGCTGAAATAACGAGAGATTTTTTGAACGAAATCTCTCGTTTGCGTATGATAGTCTAAAAATATGCAAGGCTCTTTTCATAAATATATGAAAGACTAACTATTAAAAGTCAAGATATAAAATGATATTTTTTATCCCAGAAGGCAGTAAATTGAGGGGCAGTTTACTGTCTTGTTTTAAATATCAGCAGTTAAGTGGCGGAGGCGGTGGAAACGGTGGAAACAGTTTCTATTAGCTGTCGGCTTATGAACGGGCGAAGAGCTTCGGACAGTCATCCTATAACTGGTTTAATTCCAAACTGAAAGAAGCCGGAAACATCTGGAATTCTGGACAAAGGGAATGGAAAAAGACCGTCAAGAGATATTTATAAAGATACAAAAACTGGAGAATATTATAGTGTCGATACTCAACATGGAAGGTTTGAGCATTTGAATAAAAGAGGTCAGCATTTGGGAGAAGTTGATTTTGATTTTAACCCTACAAAAGAGATGGATACTTCAGGAAGACATGATATAAGGAGGTAGTGCTTTGTGAATGGAAAAATTCAAAAATGTATCGAACAGATATATGTAAATAAAGATTTTAATTATTTTAAGAGAAGTTGTAAAAAAAGAATATAAATTTATAGAAGAGTTACAGCTATTGGCGAATACTGTTTGCAGTAAACTTTATTTGGAGTCGGCGATACATTCACCAACGGTAGATATGAGATTTGTTTTTGAAGATTATGAACAGGATATCTATTGCGTTCATTATCAGACAATATTAAAATCAGTAAACTTGCAGATATGTTTTATCTTCAACATGAGTTTTGTGAGAAAATAAGGATCCGAACAGGATGACCCCCGGTATTAGACGGCTTTGGGGGCGAACCATATACAAAGACGCAATATAAGATGGAAGAGCAAATAACTCGGATTTTGGAGAAAAATAAAATGGAAAAAATAGAGTTCAATGAACTGGATGAGGTTGTAGGCTCTTTAGAAATGTTGCCAAATAGTATATTGGGGAAACAAATGACAGTTGAATTAGCGTTATTTCATGATGCTTATGGAATTAATGATTAAGGAGAAATGTGATGATTAGGGATGTGTATTCAGTTCGAAGTATCCAGAATTAATGTATGGTAAGGAAGATGCTTATGGAAAAAATCGAGTTTACAGGAAAAGATTGATAAAACTGAATATTGGGATATAAAAATTCTTGATTTCCAAATTAATTTTTTGGGAGATGAGGTAAGCATGTGGATTTATAATGATGCGGATACAAGTTGGCGGGTATCATTTTTATCCTGTTATAAAGTGAGTTATGAAACAGATGCAACCTGGAGAGGTAGAACCGTTAGAATGTCTCGATACAGATAATATCATTGGTGTTAGAATATATTTTTAAGTCGTTTTAATAGCTTTTAGCTGTTTTAATTTTAGTTCAAAAGGATCTGTCAATCAGATGTGAAGAGGGCTCTTGGATTTTGAATAATTAAAAACTGGAGAATGGTCGAAAAATAACAGATACTCTCAGTTTTTTATATTTGTGTGCCCTAAGGGCAGAAGAAGAGGGGATCGTGGTGAACCCGGACGGCATTACGAACAGCTATGATGCATTTGGCAATGTCTTCGTAAGTGGAAATACAGAAACTAAGAATCCGTATACTTACAATGCAGAATATACCGATGCATCGACCGGAAATCAGTACCTGAGAGCGAGATAGTATGATCCAGAGGAAGGAATCTTCCTGTCACAGGACAGCAATCTGGAAATCTGTTGGAGCCACTCAGTTAGAATTTATATACTTATACAGAAAATAATCCGGTGAATTATACTGATTCGAGCGGACATGGAATCTTAAGTAAGATAAAATCAGCTGCAAAAGAAAGTTGCAACTACGGTAAAAAATACCTATAATAAAGCCAAAACATGGGTGAAAAACACTTATAATAAGGCAAAAAACAGGGTATCAATACCTATCAAAATGCAAAAAAGACACTTACAAATGTAGTCTCCAGTAGTGGCTCATCAGAAAAAAACAAATCCGGAAAATCTTCATCAGGGGAAGGTATTCAAGTGGAGGAAGTAACGCTGGAAACAGAAAATATTCATCATCCAGCAGAGGAAGCAGTAAAAGTAATTTTTATCGGCCATCGACCTATGAACGGGCGAAAAGCTTTGGACAGTCCAGGTATAACTGGTTTAGTTCAAAAATGAAAGAATCTGGAAATATCAGAAATTCACGGACAAAGGCAATAGAAAACCGTAAGAAAATTTTGTACTACGGCAAATCGTATAAAGAAAGATGCAGTTAAGTCTGTCAAGGCTGCTAATATTGCGATCGGGATAAGTGCAATACCCATAGGCAAGATGAAATTAGAGCAGTTAAAAAGAAACTTCCTAATATCAATATCAGTATTGATTATACAAGAACGTGGAAAGACAGTTTGCAGTTGGGACTTGGTATAGTTACGACGGGCGGAGGAACCGCTCTTAACATTAGCGGGTGGTGGAAGTGAAATAGCAAGCGTTGGTTCATCCAGTGCAATCAGTATTCCGGCTGCGGCAGAAGGAATTGGTATTGCAGGTTCAGGTTTAGCTATATCACTTGATGCTTTAAGGAATATGTTTGATGTACGGATTCAGAAATCAGAAAGCAGTAAAGGCAGTGAATCCGGGAAGAATGGTAGTGACACATCAGAGGCATTGAATAAGGAGGGTACAAATTCTGAATGGCATAGAATGACTTCGAAGCAATCACAACAAGCTGCTAAGAAGTTGGGGTATGAAAAAACAAACTACAGAGCAAAAAAATGGAGAACCAATTATTACAATAAAAAGACAAAAACATATATAAGTCAAGATATCGGAAGTGCCGATGGAAGTGGACCGCATAACGGCGGGGGATGGAAAATGGGAAAATCTCCACAAGAATTAAATAGTAAAAGTACAAGACTTGGAACTTATGATGGAAATTTGAATAGAATAGGGGATTAAATGAAAAATACTATGACAAAAAATATTACAATTAGAGATATTATTTATTCTAGAATCGATTTTATAGAAAATAATAATATTTTTGATAAAAAGGAATATATGTATGTTAATAAGGGTGAAATAGAAGCATATAGCGAAATATTAACTGATATTGAGTTGTTAACAATTGATGCGTTTGTTGAAAAATATTTATGTATTTTAAAAAAAGTTTCGGAGAAATTAGACAATGAACATAATCTAGGAGACAATGAGCAAGAAAGAATGTCAGGATATAATAATGCTATAGTATTTGTTTTATCTTTAATTAATCCAATATATGAATATGAGTTGGAATAGCATGGGATAGTTAGATGAACCTTTTCATTAGCAAGAATGAAAAGGTTGTTGAAAATTATTAATGAAAAATCCACTAATAGAAGATTTAGAAAACAAGCAACGATGATAGCAGGAATGAGTGCGATGGTTGTAACTAAGATGGAATTACAACGATTGAAAGAGAAACTGCCGAATATCAGTATCCGTTACACTGGAACATGGAAAGATAGCCTCAAATTTGGAGTTGGGATGGCTGCGACAGCGGCAGGGATAATTTTAGCATTGTTGGGTTGCGGAAGTGAGATATTGACAGGCGGTGTGAGTACAGCGGTCAGTGTTCCGGCTGCTGCATCGGGAATTGCGATTGCAGGCACCGGATTGGCAATCTCAGGATCCGCACTGACGAATATGTTTGATGTACGGATCCAGAAATCGGAAGGTAGTAAAGGTGATGGAGGTGGGAAAGAGACTCCATCTGAATACAATATATCATCAAAACAATTTGGAAAGAAGTGGGGAAACATAAAATAAATTAACGGACGCGAAGTCCAAGAAAAAGCAAGATATCCAATTGTTACCTACATTCTAACAGCTTAAGCAACAAGATGGATAATTCCTTACTGGCTGTAAGGGATATTAACCATAAATATATTGTAGAATAAAAAAATGATTATTGCTCTTAACGTTATATGAATTGCCAAAGGCAGGTGGAAATGAAAAATATGGAAAAATATTTGAAAGAAACGACGATGCTGGATTATTCAAATGAAAAAATACAGAAGTTGATTAAAGAGAGAAAATGGAATGAGCTGGATGAATTTGAGTGCATCAGAGACATATACAATTTCGTAAGAGATGAAATATTGTTCGGATACAATATAGATGACAGTCTTCCTGCATCAAAAGTTCTGGCTGACGGTTTTGGTCAGTGCAACACAAAAGGAACGTTGTTTATGGCATTGCTGAGAGCGTGCAATATTCCTTGCAGGATTCATGGATTTATGATTGATAAAAAGCTGCAAAAGGGTGCAATGACAGGGATTGTATATAAAAATGCACCACAAAAAGTATTTCATAGCTGGGTTGAGGTTTATCACGAAAACCAATGGTATGAATTAGAAGGATATATTCTTGATATTATGTATTTGAGAAAACTGCAAAATAAGAACAAAAAATGCACAGGTACTTTTTGTGGATACGGCGTAGCGATTAAGGATTTTCAAAATCCGACCATTGACTTTAACCGAAATAATACATATATCCAAAGTGAGGGAATTACTCAGGATTTCGGAATATATGATTCACCCGACGATTTACTTCAAGTACATCATCAGGAAATGTCAGCAGTTAAAGCATTTATGTATAAGCATTTGGGCAGGCATTTGATGAATAGAAATGAAAAAAAAAATCAGAAACCTATAATTTGTTTCGGAACAGGAAGAAAAAAAAAATTTTTATAAGAAAAAAAATGTCAGGCATCTGGAATGGAAAATTTTGAGGTTTTCAGGGGATTCCGGTGCCTGGCGTTTTCAGCTAAAATCACAAAATTGAGATACTTTCCGGTTACTCTGTTATAGGGAATGATTTATGGTAAACTATGGAGAGATACTGTGGAGATTATGATGAATGTAAACCGTGGTTTATAGAGTTTCAATGTGAGCTTTACAGGAAAAGGAGATGAGAAAGGACATGCAGAATATATTAGTCGTAGAGGACGATCATGATCTGAACCAGGCCATCTGTTATTCTCTGAAAAAGTCAGGATATGAATCCGGTGCAGAAGAAGTTATATTGAAAACCGTATTTGGATTTTAGGAATAATCTCGGATTATTTAAGAAAAGTTTAACAAATCTTTACGGAATTGTTTAAAACCATCCCGTACACTGTACATCAGAAACAGAGAAAAGGAAGTGTAGATCTTATGAAACTGATCAGTATCATTGTTCCCCTGCCTGAATGAGCAGGAAGTTATCCCGATTTTTTACAGAACCGTGACAGAAGTGTTGGACAGTCTGGAAAATGCAGAATACGAGCTTCTGTTCGTGGATGACGGCTCCGATGACCGGACTCTTAAGGTGTTGAAGGAACTGAAGAAAAAGGATAGAAGATGCCGGTATCTTTCTTTTTTACGCGAAACTTCGGGAAAGAAGCCGCTATTTATGCAGGACTCACCCATGCAAAAGGGGATTATGTAGGGCTGATGGATGTGGATCTGCAGGATCCGCCAAAGTTCCTTGGGGAAATGTACCGGACGTTGGAGACTGGTGAGTATGACTGTGTGGCAGCAAGGAGGACAGACCGGGCAGGAGAAAGACGGATCCGGTCATTTTTCTCAGCCATGTTTTATAAGGTAATCAACAAGATCTCTAAGATTGAATTTGTGGAAGGTCTTAAGAGATTACCGGCTGATGACCCGGAAGATGAGAGATGCTGTGTTAAAGATGGGTGAATACAACCGTTTTCCAAGGGATTGTTCAGCTGGGTAGGATTTCGGACAAAATGGCTTTCTTACCACAATGTAGAACGGGCGGCAGGGGAAACGAAATGGTCATTCGGGAAACTGCTCCGGTATTCGCTGGACGGTATCACGGGATTTTCCACATTGCCTTTGTCCCTGTCTTCCTACGGTGGAATTTTTTTCTGCGGGGCTGCGTTCCTGACAATCCTGTTTTTGGTTGTCAGGTATCTGATCTGGCACGACCCGGTGCAGGGCTGGACTACTCTGATGTGTGCTATGCTTCTGATCAGTGGTGTGCAGCTTCTGTGCGTGGGGATTCTGGGGCAATATCTACCTGGATTTATCTGGAGGTGAAGAATCGGCCGGTCTATCTGCTAAAAGAGACGGATGAGGAGGAAACAGAGAATGAAGGATAGGGAATGGAAAATAAAAAGCCCATGCTGTTTGCGGAAAAATACGGTATCCTGATATTTCCGCTGACTGCGGGGATTCTGTTCCTTCTACAGAATACGTCACATACCATCGCAGGATCGCAGATTGACTGGATCAGTCAGCACACAGTGCTGGCTGAATATTTCCGACAGCGTTTTTACAGTACCCATGAATTTTTCCCTCAGTTTGCATCGGAACTGGGCGGAGGGCAGAATATTTACAATTTTGCTTACTACGGGCTTTACAGCCCGTTGGTTTTTTGTCATATGCGTTCCCTTTTCTTTCCATGGAAGTGTGGTTTCAGATCATGGGAATCCTGACACATACGGCAGACGGAGTGTTATGTTTCTTTTGGCTGAACCGCCATCTGAAGAAGCCGTACAGCATCTGTGGGGCAATGGTTTTGATGTGTTCTTCTGCTGTAGTGTACCATACCTACGCACAGGTTATGTTTGTGGATTACCTGCCCTTTCTTCTGCTCATGCTGATCGGGGTGGATACTTGCCGGAAAACGAAGGGTAAGGTTTTGTTGATTATAGGGGCAATGGGTACAGTTCTGACCAGCTTCTACTTTGCACCTGCGGCGTTTACTGCAGTTGGAATTTATGTCCTGTGCGGTACAAAGATAGAAAGCACCGGAAAAGGAACGGGCAGGCTTAAGAGCGTTCTGCTTTTTCTCAAAGATTGTCTGTGGCAGCTCTTTCCTGTTTTTACGGGATCGTGTTGTCTGCTTTTTATTTGTGTCCGGTGTTGTGTACGCTGGCTGGGGGAAGGAGCGGTGGGAAAGACATCCAGGCCGCAGATCTTTTGGTCCCGGATGTGACGGTTGGAAAATACTTGTATTAGCTTTATGGACTGGGCATGACGGCCATTGCCGTAATGGCGGTCTGCATGTGGATTATAAGAGGAAGAAAAATCGGAAAAGAACGGTGGAAACTGGCTCTTCTCTGGCTGTGATCTTTCTCCTGCCAGTGTTCCCCTGGCTTTTAAATGGTGGGCTGTATGCAAGGAGCAAAGCCTTCCTGCCATTCCTGCCGTTGGTATGTTTCCTGACAGCATCATTTCTCGAAACGCTGTCGGATCAGAATCAGATATTCTCCGGAAAACAACTTCTTACTTGTTTTGCCGCGGCTGGGGGCTGTGCTGCTTTATGGAGCTGTTGGATCCTCCGGAGAAGAACAGCTTCTTTTGGTCTTAGATCTGGTGATGATCGGTGTCGGTCTGCTTTTTACTGGTACCGGATTGAGTTCCTTTTTTTATGAGCAGAGGGAGGCAGGTAAAGAGTAAGTGGTTGGATCGACCGGATGGACTGACAGCAATCCTGACGTTGATGATGGTACTGGCAGTCAGTATAGGAACTGCAGTACTATCCCGGGATACCCATACCGAAAGGGCGTTGATCCAGGAACTTCATGATCCTGGCGTGCGTATAGCAGCGGAAACGATCCTGTCAGAGGAATCTTATGCTGTCCGTATGGAAGTGCGGGGCGACAGGGAGTACGAGAAGGCAAATCAGAATCGGATTCTGACAGCCGGACAGAATCTCACCACCTGTTATTCTTCCGTAGAAAACCCATGGTATACAAGGTTTCGTCAGGCAATCGGTCTTGAGAAGTCCACCCAACCGGCTGATGTTGGATGCACAGAGAAATCCGCTGTTCCTTCGGTTCATGGGTGTGAAATATCTGATCGGCGGTGACTGTCCGGAAGGCTGGACAGAAGTTTCCTTGTCCGGGGAGGCGGAAAATCAGAAAGAGAAAGTATCAGCAGGCGGTCAGCCGCGGGTATACCGTCAGGAGAAGGCACCTCTGTTTTATTTGACGGCTCAGACGATGGGGGAGAAAGCATTTCAGAATCTGACATGGCAGGAGAAACAGATCGGCCTGCTGGAGTATGCCATTGTGCCTGAGCAAAAGGAGAGCGGCCGGGAGAAAGCCGGAATGGAAAATGTAAGAAAGGATGCAGAAGATTCTCTCTCAGAATGTGGTGTTACATTTGCCGGAACAGAAAAGTTCGGACAAGACGGTCAGTTACACGGAAGCCGGGAAACTCCGGATCCGATTGAAAAAAAAGGCGGCTGCAGGTAAAATTTTCATGGAGAGGGAGACACAGAAAGGGAATATCTGTTTCTTTCTTTCCGGGTGAAAAACAACCAGTCTGGAAAAAGATGTAAGCGTGACGGTAAATGGGACAAAGAACAAGCTGAGCAGTATTCACACAGATTATGCAACCGGGGACGATACATTTCACTATGTATTTGCCCTGCCGGAAGGAACGAGGGAACTATCGGTTATCTATGGATCAGGAGATTATGAACTGGAAGACATCTCCTGCCTGACCGGATCTGTGGATGAGGACAGAAACCGGAGTCTGTATCAGAATCCGGTACAGTTGACGCAAAGCAGCTCCGGCAATGGCTATGAAGGACTGGTGCAGGCAGATGATTCCGGGTGGCTGGTCACATCCTTGCCCTATGATGAAAACTTTCACATAACCGTGGATGGAAAAGAGATACAGCCGGAAAGGCTAAATACCGCTTTTCTCGGTATACACATCCAGGAGGGAAAACATCAGGTGAAGATCTGGTATGAGTCTGCCGGAAGTCAGGCAGGACTGCTCTTAAGTGGTGTGGCAGTTGTAGTGGGAGGTATCGGTATATTTCTGAGAATACTTCTGAGAACAACCGGACAAAGGAGAAAAGCACGACAGGAATTAATTAGGAAAAAAAGTGACTATTCTTCCCTGAATTATGTTATAATGAAGCCTATGGCTATGTGAATTGAATAAATACCTGGGAGGAATGAATGTGAGTAAGATACAGTTTTCGGAGATGGTGAATGGATTTAAGACCGGGATTTTTGCCACGCTGAATGAAAAAAAAGAGGAACTGATCAAAGAGGGAAGAAAAGTGTATAATCTTTCTGTGGGGACACCGGATTTCAAGCCGGCTACCCGCACGTAATGAAAGCAATGCAGGACGCCTGTAAAGATCCTGAGAATTATAAGTATGCACTGGCGGATCTCCCTGAACTTCTAAAGGCAGTTCAGTACCGTTATGAAAAGAGATTCGGAGTCAGAGTAGAGACCGATGAGATCATGTCGGTGTACGGATCACAGGTGTATGGCACATATTGGTATGGTGTTCTGCAATCCGGGAGATACGATCCTTGTGCCGAATCCAGGATATCCGATGTTTGAGATGAGCGGGATCATGGCGAAGGCGAATCTGGAGTATTATACGATCAAAGAAGAAAATGGATATCTGCCGGATTTGGATCATATTCCTGAAGAGACGTTGAAGCGTGCAAAATATATGATCGTTTCTTATCCGCTGAATCCGGTCTGCGTCTGTGCACCGGATGAGTTTTATCGAAACTGATCGATTTTGCAAAAAAGAACGAGATCGTGATACTTCATGATAATGCGTATTCTGATATTATTTATACAAGAAAGCAGGGCAGATCCTTTTTTTATCATTTGAAGGGGCGAAAGAAGTCGGAGTAGAATTTTATTCCTTATCCAAGTCTTATAATCTGACAGGAGCAAGGATTTCTTTCGTTGTAGGAAACCGGGAGATCATTGAGAAATTCCGTACACTCCGCTCTCAGATCGATTATGGCATTTTCCTGCCGATCCAGTATGCGGCGATCGCAGCACTGACCAGACCGGATGATTTTATTGAAGAACAGCGGCAGCAGTATGAGGCAAGAAGAAACCGTGCATTATGTGGCGGTCTCAGAAAGATTGGATGGAATGTGCCGGACAGCCGGGAACGATGTTCGTATGGGCGAAGATCCCGGAGGGATATGAATCTTCAGCCGATTTCTGTATCAGACTGATGGAGCGTACCGGAGTGATCGTGACACCGGGAAGTGCATTTGGAAGTGAAGGCGAAGGTTATGTGAGAATGGCACTGGTTGTGGACGAGCAGATGATCGCAGAGATCATCCGGGTGCTGGATGAGTCGGGAATTTTTAAAGACTGACTGAGGAAAGAAGAATAAAGGGAGAGATCAGATGAACAGAATTGCAAAATTTGAAAAAGTGAGTATCGGGCAGTTTACTGCGGCATGGAAAGATACATTTCAGGAACGGTCGAAGAAAAGATCCGTGAGATTTATGAGACATTAAAATTGCCGCAGCGTGCAACAGCCGGAAGTGCGGGATATGATTTCTTTGCACCGGTGGATCTGGTTCTTGCACCGGGAGAGACGATCAAGATTCCTACAGGAGTGCGTGTATGGATGGAGCAGGACTGGGTACTGAAATGCTATCCGAGAAGCGGTCTTGGATTCAAGTACAGATTACAGTTGAACAATACCGTCGGAATTATTGACAGTGACTATTATAATTCTGACAATGAGGGTCATATTTTTGCGAAACTGACTAATGACTCCAACGAAGATAAGACTGTAACGGTGCATGCCGGTGAAGGATTTATGCAGGGAATTTTTGTACAGTATGGTATTACTGTAGATGATGAAGCATCGGCTGTCAGAAATGGCGGATTTGGGAAGTACGACAAAGTAGTATATTTGGAAGAAAAATGGTAAATCTAATCCTTGAGAATCATGCAGATAAGAAAAGAGGATCGGATTTATGATAAAAAAGATGAGAAAAAAATAAGCAGTTCTTTTGAAGAAAATATTGCTTATATGGATCAGGTGCTTCCCGTAAAAGAAAGCTTTGATATCATCAAGCGGGAGATGGAGATCGGCGGGAGAAAGAGTTTTTTTTATTTTATTGACGGATTTGTGAAGGACGAAGCGATGCTGAAGCTGATGGATTCGTTCCTGTCGGTCACAGAAGAGGATATGCCGGAAGATGCACAGGCATTTTCGGTGAAAGAGGCATTTTATGTTGAAGTGGAAGTTCTGACAGACTTTGATCAGGTAATGAGAAATGTTCTGTCGGGGACTTTCCTGTTTTTTATTGAAGGATATGAAGGCTGCCTTTGCATCGATTGTCGGACATATCCTGCGAGAAGTGTGGACGAGCCGGACAAAGACAAGTCTCTGAGAGGTTCAAGAGACGGGTTTGTAGAGACGATCGTATTTAATACCGCATTGATGAGAAGAAGAATCCGTGATCCACATCTGGTGATGGAGATGACGGAGGCAGGGCAGGCATCGAGAACAGATATTGCTGTCTGCTATATGTCAGACCGGGTGGACAGGGAGCTCCTGAAAAATCTGAAAAACCGGATTGAAAGTCTACAGGTAGGAGATCTGAGGATGAATCAGCAAAGTCTTGCAGAAGCACTTTTAAAAAGAAAAATGGTTCAACCCTTTTCCTAAATTTAAATATACGGAACGGCCGGATACGGCAGCGGCGTGTCTGCTGGAAGGAAAGGTAGTGGTACTGGTTGATAATTCGCCATCCGCACTGATTCTGCCAACCTCGATCCTGGATATGATTGAGGAGGCGAATGACTATTATTTTCCGACGATCACAGGTGTGTATCTGAAGGTATCAAGGACGCTGATTACGATTGCAACAGTCTTTTTTACACCACTTTATCTGCTGTTTATGCAGAATCTGAGATGGCTGCCGTCAATCTTTTCCTTTGTAGTCGTGCAGGATCAGGTAAATATTCCACTGATCTGGCAGTTTCTCTTGCTGAACTTTCGATTGACGGTCTGAGGCTTGCAGCCATGAATACGCCGACGATGCTGAGTACACCGCTCAGTGTGATCGCAGGTATCGTTATGGGAGAATTTTCAGTAGAATCGGGCTGGTTTAATTCAGAAGTTATGCTGTATATGGCTTTTTGTGGCAGTGGCAAATTATACCCAGCCTAATTTTGAACTGGGCTATGCATTAAAGTTCATGCGGCTGATGCTACTGGTTCTGACAGCCTGGCTGAATCTGTGGGGATTTATCATAGGATGTATTCTGGTACTCTGTTTCCTGATCTTCAATAAAACTTTATCAGGGAGAAGTTATCTGAATGTAAAGTTGAATTAAAGGGATGGATAAAACTACGAGAAATCTGTTTTGAAGGATTCTTAAATTATTGTGGCAGTCGCCAGGGTGTTGAGCAGATACAGACTCTGGCTTGTTGCCCAAATAGATCAAAAAGCGGAAACAGACTGAACAAAAATAGGATTGAAAAGATCCTGTTAAAAGACAGAAAAATTTTGCGTAGCAGAAAGATACATGATATGATGGGAGCGGAAGATTATCTGATCTGATCCAAAATACAGATTTATGGAAGCTTATATTTTAAAAAATCAAGAATATCTAAAAGTCAGGAATATCCTGAAAGACTGGGAGGATGCAAAATGAGAGAATTTGTAATTACGGTGAATAGTACGGTGGATCTGCCAAAAGAATGGCTGAAAGAGAGGAATGTCCCTGTTCTTCCTTTAAAATATACCATTGACGGACAGACTTATCAGGATATGGAAGGACTGTCTGCAAAAGAATTTTTTCAGAAATTAAGAGAAGGGCATATGTCGGTAACTTCTCAGATCAATCCTGAGGAAGCAAGAGAGATGATAACCATTTCTGAAAGAAGGAAAAGGATCTTCTGCATCTTGCATTTTCCTCTGGCTTGAGCGGAACTTATAATAGTATGCGGATTGCGGCGGAGGAGCTGGCAGAAGACTATCCGGATGCAAAGATTATAGTGATTGATACGTTATGTGCCTGCATGGGAGAGGGACTCCTTTTATACAAAGTGTTGCAGTTAAAAGATCAGGGGAAAGACTCTGGAAGAGATTGCTGAATGGGTAGAAGCCAATAAACTGCATATCTGCCATAATGTTACGGTAGATGATCTGAATCATCTGCACAGAGGAGGAAGAATTTCCAAGACGGCTGCTGTATTTGGAACACTGGTGCAGGTGAAGCCAATCATACATATGGATGAGAATGGCAAGCTTCAGGTGATCGGAAAAAGAGAGGGGAAGAAAAAAGATCACTGAATAAAATTGTTGATATGGCGGTGGAGCAGTCGGAAGGCTGGGAAAATGATATGGTGATGATCACTCATGGAGACTGCATAGAGGACGCAGAATATGTAGCGGAAAGAGTAAAAAGAAAAGCTGGGAAATCCGGAAGTGCTGATCAATAATATCGGTACTGTGATCGGAAGTCATACTGGACGGGAGTAGTTGCGGTTTTCCTTATGGGAAATAAAAGATAAGGATCAGATATATAGCAGGTAGAATGGATAGATGATCTGAATTTGAAATAGAATTATCAGACAATGCAGAACTACAAAAATAGAGGACAGGACATAAGATGACGAAAGAAGAAGTGAGAAAGACAGTCCAAAAAAAGAACTTTTTGTGTTGCAGGATCTGAAATACAGGGATTTTCATGCAAAACTGATCCCTTCTGTAGACAAGGAGAAAGTGATCGGAATCAGAACTCCGGCACTAAGGGCATATGCAAAGAAATTTGGAAAGAAAGAAGAAGCAAAGCAGTTTCTTGAAATTTTACCGCATCAGTACTACGAAGAAAATAATCTGCATGGGTTATTGATTGAGCAGATGAAAGAGTATGAGAAATGTGTGGAAGAACTGGAACGGTTTTTTTGCCATATATAGATAACTGGGCAACCTGTGATCTGCTGGCAGTGAAAACGGTGAAAAACCATCTGGATCTTTATATTAGCGAAGTTTATCGATGGATGGAATCGGATCAGCCATATACGATCCGCTTTGGAGTGAATATGCTGATGAAATATTACCTGGGGGATAACTTTAAAATTGAGTATCCGGAAAAAGTTGCTGCAATCCGTTCAGAGGAGTATTATGTGAATATGGTGCGTGCATGGTATTTTGCAACAGCACTTGCTAAGCAGTATGAGCAGATTCTTCCTTTCTTGGAAGAGAGGAGAATGGATTTGTGGACGCATAATAAAACAATTCAGAAAGCAATAGAAAGTTACCGGATCACATCAGAACAGAAAGAGTATCTCAGGACGCTGAAAATAAAAAGAGAAGAAAGAACTGTGCTGCTGAGATGATCTCTCGAACGAATGGAACCTGTTTTATCAGATAAGAAAGAAGGAAATAAAAAATGGGTTATGTATCATTTAATGATGTAATTGAACTGAATGGAATCCTTAAAAGAAAAAGGTCTGAATTTTTAAAATTCATCTCAGAGACACCTGTGGAAGACAGTCCTTCTGGATCGAACCACTTGGAAATTGTGCATGTGAAGGGAAGTATGATGAGATGTACGGATTGGTGGAAGCATACTTTGAAAGAAAAGGATTTTCTGTGGAGTATGATGAGCAGAAGATGAATTTTGTAGTGTAAATTTGTAGTTGTTGGGGTGAAAATATCTCGGCAGTAGAAAGTATCTGATGAAAAAACGTTCATATCCGCTCTTGTTGTTGCATCGCAGTGCAGGGCCGCTTTACCTCAGCCCGTTGACAACTTGTAACAGGAACGTGGAAACACTCGTGCAGCAAGGCACTCCTGTTTACGTTCCTTAACAAGTTGGGCAAAGTGTCTTCGGAACGCTCCCCTGTCAATGCACTGCTCACGCAACAGCAAGGGCGGATATTAGGCTTTTCAAATCAGAAAATTTTCCCTCATGCCAGAACAGTTTCTCCCAACAAAGACGAAATTTCAATAAAAAAAAAGAGCCGGATGGCTATCGACGAAGATAAATGCTCCATCAAATAGTAAATACAATATCTATTATCTGATATTTACGATCGAGTATCTTAGTCAATAGCCATCCGGCTTTTCTATTCTTTTTAAATTTGCATTATTGGGTGGATACGCTGTGGAGCTAAAAAACTTCTTATCGAGATGGTCAGCGGAAAGCAGGGTGTTCCTGAGCAGGTGCATTAGCGTAGAGCGTTCCGAAGACACTTTGCAGCGTTTGTTAGAGAAAGTAAATCGAGTGCCATTGCACGAAGATTTCCACTTTCGAGTTACAAACGGTCAACGGCTGAGGTAAAGCGCCTGCACCGCGAAGGAATATCTCTGATTTCCGCGTCCGTTTTTCGCCATAAATACAAATTTTTCCATTTAATTTTAAATAGACAATATAATTCAAATATCCGACAAATTCCAACAAATGGGGGGCATGAAGTAACCGAAAATTTTATTCCATTTAATTTATGATAAATAGATAAAATAATTCAAATATCCGGCAAAGGTCATCCACAAATCAGATAATTCTGGGGAAAAATATTTGAAGTAACCGGCAATTATATGATGAACCCACGCTTATACACTACCAGCTATAATAAACCGCAAGGACAGCAATTTGACACTGCTGTCCTTTCTTTTATAAAATTGCAGTACACAGAAAAAAGCTGTAAAATAATAAATATATTTGTCCTTGTAACAATTCTCGGACATTTGCCTGTTATACTATCTGCAAAAAAAGAAAAGGAAGTGACAATATGAAGCAGATTTTAATTGTCGAAGACGATAATCTTTTGAATAAAACGCTTACTTATAATTTGGAATTGGACGGTTACACAATAACTTCTGTTCTGAATGCAAGGACACGAAACCTTTTTCGATTAGTGCTTTGCAGCGAAAGATCAAAGCCATGTTCGCTATGTTGGAACATCACAAAACCAGCTAAGGATATTTACGAGGATGGCAGCCTGTTTCTGGATTTTTCGGAACAATTTGCAAGCTTGAACGGGAAACCATTAGCGCTTTCTGCGATGGAATATAAAATGCTGAACCTATTTCTTAAAAAATCCGAAGCAGGTACTTACCCGCCAACAACTTTTGGAAAGGCTGTGGGACATTGATGAAAAATATGTAGATGAACATACCCTTACTACTTCTATCAGCCGCATTCGCAGTAAGATTGAAGCGGATGGCGACACATATATCAAAACGGTTTACGGTATGGGGTATCAATGGACAGGAGGCAGAAAAGAAATGAAACTGAATAACCTTTCTGCTAAGAAAATTTGTAGACTGATTAGTGCTGGCATGGTTTTCTCTATGCTGGTAATTACCGGTATTCTCGGCGGTATAATGCAGGATATACGAATTTTCATAGCGGGTGGAACATTGGCACTCTGTGCATTTTTTCTGGATTTGGCTATTGGTGCTGTTTTTGGAAAACGCCTTTCTCATTTTACTTCTAATTTGTGCCGGACGCTGGACAACATGATTGATGGAAACGAGGAATTACAAAAGTCAAATGATAGTGAAACTCTTTTTGCCCGTATCAACCACCGCTTAATCCGGTTGTATGAGATTATGCAGGAAAATCGGCACAAGGTAGACATGGAACGACAGGAGCTTCAAATGCTGATTTCTGATATTTCGCATCAAGTCAAAACGCCTGTCAGCAATTTGCAAATGGTAACGGACACACTTTTAACAAAGCCTGTTTCAGAAGAAGAACGGATGGTGAAACGATAAAAGAAATGGCAGAGGAATATGGAATTGACCGTCAGAGAATATATTCCTTCCGGCGCCGAGGCTGGTCGTTAGAAGATGCAATGCAAATGTGCATCAATGATGTGCGAGGAAGAGGGCGGCTTTTTGAATACAATGGAAAGTTATATCGTTCGCCTAAAGCGTTGGCTGAAGAATATGGATTACCTTGGAATTCATTAGCACATTATATACAAAGGTGCAAAACAATAGAAGAAGCGGTAGATCGTTGCAAAGAGACACAAGAGAAGAAAATTATGCTATGGGGCAAACGATATCAGAGCAGATATGAGGTGGCAACAGCATTTGGAATTAGAGAGACTTCCATATCAGCCAGAATCCATACAAGAAACATGACATTAGAAGAAATTATTCTTGAACTATTGCAGAAAGAACCGATATGCTTCGAAGGGAAAACCTATAATACATTAGTGGAATTATGTGCGGAGTATCAAGTGCAGCCCTGTAATGTTTTTGAACGCTTGAAATATGGGAAAACATTGGAGGAAGCTATTTATTTGCCGATCAGGAATAATGGGAAAAGATATGAAATTGTGTATGAAGGGAAAGTATATCAGAACGCTGCTTTTTTATGCAGGGAATATAATATCTCCAAGCTGTTAGTATATGGACAACAGCGCTATAAACCAGAATATTCGTTTATAGAGTGCTTTCGTTTAGTAAAGCAACTGCGGGATGAATGTGGATGGCCAAACACTGAGGTATTTGCCTTTATTCCGAGATGTAAGATTCAAGGAAAATTTTATAAAAGGATATCAGATTTTGCATCGGCTGTCGGCATGACCAGAGGGCAGATAGATACCTATAAATCCAGACACCATCACAAAAATATGATTGAAGCATTACAGGAAATGCAGA
>VOFI01001502.1_pt1 | contig 30000 bp, 34 predicted proteins | sample 5384131 | NCBI WGS metagenome assembly VOFI01 (sample SAMN12384728, study PRJNA508395) | human gut metagenome | isolation source: healthy gut H | host: Homo sapiens
CTTACTGTTTCCATGCTCGATCATCTGAATGTTGGTGAAGAGATCAACCACTTCACCAAGACGCCGCTTGTCCAGCTCTGGACGGGCGAAGTTCTTAGGAAGAATATCTTTGAGGCGCTTGTTTTCTTTCTCGATACTGCGCATTGCGTCATCAATCACCGTGCCAATTTCCGGCGTGTGAGCGGCAGCAGCAATCGCACTCCATCGTGCATTCTCAGGGACAAAGAAGATGTTTTCGGCAGTGTATTCGTCCTGATCCTCTTCAAATCCATCGCCTTCTTCAACCAGTTCCTTGTACTTTGCCTCGAAGCGATCAGAAATGTATTTCAAGAAAATCAATCCGAGGACGACGGACTTGTATTCGGATGCGTCGATGTTTCCGCGCAGGACGCAAGCCGCGTCCCAGATTTGTTTTTCAAAGCCGATATTGCTTGTGTTATTCTCAGCCATTTCAGCAACCTCCAAAGTTATAGTTTCACACTTACTATTCTACAAAAAGAGCTGTACGAAAAACCGGACTCAGTTCTTGTCCGTTCGCACAGCCTCACATATATCTCCGATGTCACAGTTCAAGTAATCACAAATGCGCAGCAAAATAGAGAGGGACACTTCTTCCCCCTTATTCAGTTTTGTCCATGTTCCGGCAGACAGCCCTACTTCATGTCGTAAAGAAGCCTTCTTTATGTCGCGTTCCAGAAGAAGCATCCATAGTTTCTTATAGCTTATGCGCACGGTAACCATCCTTTCGCTTGCTTGCATTCAACATCGTCTCTAATATTATACCGGATTTCATTCTCGAAAGCAATCCGTTGATGCAGAAATTAAAGAAAAAGTTTCAATTTCTCGAACCTTCTCTCAAGGATGCAGGGCATCTCCGGTCAACAGGAGATGCCCCGCTTTTGAAAGGACTATTCGCGCTGTGTGCTGCGCAGATGATCACGGTCATGGTCAGCAGAAGGAGCGAGAAACGTATCAACATTAGACTTGATCGTCTCTATTTGCTTTGCTTCTTTTTTGAGCCTGTTCCGTTCAGCATATAGCCGTTCCTGTTCTTCAAAGAGCTGTGCTTGCTCCGCTTTCAGTGTCTTCAAGCTCGGCAGTTTTTCATCGCCCTGCATAGCAAGAAGTGTACTCCGCGCCGCCTCAAAGATCACAAGCTCGGCTTCATGCTTTGCCTTGAAACCCGGCTTGTCTTTCGCCTTCTGGAAGGCGTCATATACGGGCTTGAGGCGCTGGTAGTTGGAGATGTTTTTGATAAGCGGCTGGACTTCCCGCAGACGTGCTTCAACGCCTTTCAGCTCCTTGCCGGTGCGGTCATAGGAGCTGTGAATGTCCTCGACCTTCTTTTCAAGATCGGCGTATTGGAGCAAGTTGTTTTCCGTGAGATAGTTGAGTGTCCGCGCCGCTTCCTTGAGGATCGTGAGCTTGGCTTTATACTCATAGCCCTTGCTGTCGATAAGTCTGATCCGCTCCTGAATATCTCCGATGAGAGAGATGCCCTTCGGCACGGTCTGCCTCCGGTTTCTGCGCGGCGTCCGTCCGGCAATCCGCTCCTTGATGCGTTCCTCGGTGTAGTTCTCTCCGATGGTCTTAGAACGAGTAAACCGCTCCTGAGCTTCAGCGCGAAAGGAGATATATTTGCCGGTCTTGATTTCATAACCGGCTTCCTGCATGAGCCGCAGAAAATCATCGTAATCCTTCGCTGTGATGACGAGTCGGTCAATGGTCTGCTTGAGCTTTTGCTTCCAGCTCGTGCCGCGCTTGGCTTCGGTGTACTCCTTGTAGCCCATGCCTTTGTTCTGAGAGGGAGGGATAACAGAGAGACCGTTTTCCTTACAGAGCCGGTCGCTGACCTCACGCATATCATAGTAAATCCGCTTGTAGCTCTTGTATGCGTGGTAGTCCACAAAGTCAACCGCATTGAAAATCAGATGGTTATGAACATGGTCTTTGTCAATGTGAGTGGTCAGCACATACTCATATTTTCCTCCGAGGATTTCATCTGCAAACTGCTTGCCGATCTCGTGGGCAAGCTCCGGTGTGACCTCTCCGATTTCAAAGGACTGGATCACATGACGGGCTATGATCCTGACCGGATTCATCCCTTTTTGCTCGGCTATTTTCCGCGTCCATTCAAATTCCCGCGCTGCGGTCTCGCTGGCACAGCCGTAGGACGAGACCAGCAGCTTCTCGTCGGTCTTTTCGGGATTCAGAATGTACGCGATTGCCTTGCTCAAAGTTCCTCGGATTGCTTTGATTTTAGTAACTGCCATACCGCGTCCATCTTTTCTTTCAGCTCGTCAATATCGTCCTGATAGAATCGTCCCGTCGAGTTGATCCTGCGGCAGACGGTATTGATGTTCACACCGATCTTGTTGATTTCGGCGGCGAGCTTTTTCTGCTCCGTGTAGTCCACAACGATGATGTAGCCGTCGATCAGCATCTTCCTTGCATACGCACCGAAGTTCTCCGTGCCGATCATTTCCATCTTCTTTGCAATCGTTCGTTCTTCCTGTGGTGTCAGCCAAATCTTCTTCTGAATGTCTCGTGTTCTTCGTACCATGCTGCGCCCTCCGTCGTAAAGATTAGAAGGGTTTGGGACTATCCCAACAAGCAAAAATCTGATGTTAAGGGCAGGGTCTCCTTAACTGATTTTTCTCCGGTGGGTACTCACCGGATTTGCTTGCTAATCTCCCAAAATCGTATTCCCCGAAGATTCCTCCGTGAAATGTCCCTTCACTTTACAACGGACACAATAAGGGCGTTTGTTGAGTACCGGATTTCAAAAAAGTCAAAAAATCATTGGATTTCCCATGTGAAAGCCACTGTGTCTGTCACATCAATATCAACCGGCTCAATCTCAGGTGCGGCGCACTTGCTCATCGCCATGAGAGGCTGAATGCAGTCTTCAACATCGTAGCTTGTTCTGGAAAAAACATTGAGTTCGCCCCAGTTGTAGTCGATGTTGAGCAACTGCCCAAGCGTACTGCCTGATGCTTTGCAAAGAATCTCCGCCTTTGCTCTGGCGTTCTCCGTCGCATTGATCAGCAGCTCTTCGCTGACTCTTGCCGGGTTTTTCACGGTGAACGCAATGCTGAGTTCTGGTTGCGCCCCACAATCCGCAATCGCAGAAATGACCTTTGCAAGCTGCTTGCTGTCAAAGTCAAATGCAAGTTTCAAGCGATAGCTGCAAGCATATCCGACAAACTCTCGCTTGTAATTTCCTTGCCGATCCTTGACGTTCTCGTACCTTGTCTGGACATCAAAGCTCGTGGTTTTCAAGTCTTCTTGCGATACCCAACGCGGACTGCGGCACCTTGCAGTCTTTCGATTCTCTCGGCAGCTTCCGACATTGCACGGTCATAGGTTTTAGATAAGGTTTCAATGTTCAAGGAGAGGATGATGTAATCTGGTCTTGCGGAAACATTGCCTGTTCCTTTTACGGTGACTGTTCTCATTTTTTCCCGTCCTTTCTGGAATTGAAGTCCTCATCAATACGCTTTTTCCAATTCGTACCCAGCGGTACGCTGCAACGGACAGCGGAAACCGCTTCGCTCAGAACTTCATAGTTGAGCTGCGTTCCCTCGTGGTCAGAGTGGTAGTTGACCGCTCGGTCTGCTCCAATTCCGAAGTGCTTTGCCGTCTCAACTGCGTCGATGTTTGCACCGAGGAACAGAAACTCCCAGCCGTACTTTTCCTTCTGCCGCTCGATCATTTTCTTGACTGTCTCGCTGTCATAACGGCGGCTTGCATTCTCCATGCCGTCCGTTGTGATGACGAACAGTGTATGTTCAGGGACATCCTCATTTCTTGCGTACTTGTGGACATTCCCAATGTGATGAATTGCTCCGCCGATAGCATCCAGAAGGGCGGTGCAGCCGCGAACGGAATAGTCCCTGTCGGTCATCGGCTCGACCTTCTGAACCGGCACACGGTCATGGATAACCTCGCTCACGTTGTCAAAGAGAACGGTAGAGATCAATGCCTCGCCATTCTCCTTTTTCTGCTTTTCAATCATGGAGTTGAATCCTCCGATGGTGTCTGTTTCCAGTCCGCTCATAGAGCCGCTGCGATCAAGGATGAATACGATCTCCGTCAAGTTCTTTCTCATGTTTTGTACCTCCGTATATAAAAATATGACTGCTTGGTGTCTCACCTTACAGTCATATTGTACTTCGGTATTCACTTCATTTGGTCGCATGGCAAGCGACATTATTCTAAGGATAAGAACAGCTCTCCGTCAATGCTTAGGATGTCATCCATCGGAATCTTCGTGCCGTCCTGCATGGTAATTAGGCGCTCAAAGTCATCAACCTTTATGACTGCGCCGGTTGCAGTTACATACGCACCGCCAGCTTTGCGCTCATCAGGTTTGAAGTAGGTTATTTCAACCTCCGGCTCTTCATCAAGGGCATCCATGAGAAGCTGATACCTCATGTTCAAAGCGGTCAAGGCTCCCTCATCAAGCTCAATCCTTTCGTCGGTCAGACGTCCGGTTTCCTTGATTGCAGAATCATAGCCGGTGAGGGCGGCAAAGGGAGCAAACTGCGCTGCACGATCTGACATCGGCATTTGTGGTCGCGTTTTGGAAACGTGGTGAGGAAGTCCCATGATCTCGTCGTATTTTCCGTTCACGCCTTATGCCCTCCAATCTGCGCATTGCGGTCTTTCGCGGTTGCGCCTTCTTCAAGATTCATCGCCTTGAGGATGGCGTTCTTTCCGTACTTCTTTTTGATTGCAAGCGTGGCGGCTTGTATTTTCCGCTCACGTTCCAAAGCGGCGTCTTCGGCTTTCTGTTTTTCCTCTTCGGCGGCATAGTCGGTGAAGAGGTCAAGCTGGACAGCACCGTCATTTTTCTTCGGCGCGTCCGCTTCCGGCAGGACATGATTTGCCACAACATACATACGGCGGACAAGCAGATTCTTGTCCACGATCCGGTCGAAGAGTTCTGACACAGCACACATTATTTTGCGGGTAGAGGATGTGTGACCGTCGAGGTTGATAGAGCCGTGCGCCTGTTTGGGAATCTCCCGCCCGTAGGGGTCTTTCTCCACCGCGCCGTGATACTTTGCCCGTCGTGCCGGATGGTTAGGTTCTCGATGTCGTAGCCTACTGTGAGAACCATCTGGTCAGTGACAAGCCCCTTGTCCACCAAGTCCAGCACAAGCAAGTCCGTCATTTCCCGCACAACCAACTTCGCCTTCTGCGGCTCGTAGGGACAGTGCAATACCTGACCGGAGCTGAGGCTGTTGGAGCTGGGACGGTATGCCTTGATTGCCTCAATGGTCGTAGGCTCCCAGCCCCACGCATGGTCGATGAGTAGTTCCGCATTCTTGCCGAACAGCTTGTAAAGCAAGTCCTCGTTCCGCTCTGAACAGAGGGCAACATCGCCCATGGTGAACATCCCGTTCTGCTCAAGTTTCTTGGCAATGCCTCGACCCACGCGCCAGAAGTCCGTGAGGGGCTGATGCGTCCAAAGCTCGCGCCGGAACTTCATCTCATCCAGTTCTGCAATTCGGACGCCGTTCTTGTCGGCGGGGATGTGCTTCGCCACAATGTCCATTGCCACTTTGCAGAGGAAAAGATTCGTGCCAATTCCTGCGGTTGCTGTGATGCCGGTTGTTTCAAGCACATCGAGGATGATCTTCATGGCGAGATCATGGGCGGAGAGTTTGTAGGTGTTCAGGTAGTCCGTCACGTCCATGAACACCTCGTCGATGGAGTAGACCACAATATCTTCCGGGGCAATATACTTGAGATAAACCTGATAGATGCGGGTGCTGTACTCCATGTAGTACGCCATCCGAGGCGGCGCGATGATGAAGTCAATCGCCAGAGAAGGGTCTGCTTGCAGCTCCGAGAAGAAGTGTGATGTGCCGTCCAGTCTGTGTCCCGGCGCGTCGTGCTGCCGTCCGGCATTCGCTTCCTTCACTCGCTGCTTGACTTCAAACAGCCGCCCGCGTCCGGAGATGCCGTAGCTCTTGAGGGAGGGAGTGACGGCAAGGCAGATGGTCTTGTCCGTCCGGCTTTCGTCTGCGACAACGAGGTTTGTGTCCAGAGGATCTAAGCCGCGCTCCCGGCATTCCACGGAGGCGTAGAAGGATTTCAGGTCGATTGCGATGTAAGTGTGTTGTTTCACCTTCTTTGCCTCCGATTTCTTCTCAGATTAGCTCTAATGACATTTCATTGGAGCTTTTAATGTTGAATACGATACGCCATTCAATATCACCCTCCACCGGCTCAAAGTGTAGAGAGGAACAAACTGCATGAAGTTTTTCTTTTGAGCTGCCTCCACACACGATTGCGATTGGACCGTCCGCTCCGCCGATAATGCCGATACAAGCAATATCGTTTCGTGCCTCTGGTGCATAGCGGTCAGAGCATGGCGCAATTTCCAAAGGCTTGTCCCCCTCAGCGCAATCACAGATCGTAACATCGCTGTCAGGTTCAGGAGAAAGTGTATAGCTCATAGCAGTAAAATGCGTAGGATAAAACCAGCGGTCAGAACCGTAACGCTTTTCGGAAATTGTCTGCTGCTCTAATTCCTGTACAGTCAATGTGTATTTTTTTCCACTGACCGGATGGAGGAAAGAAAACGAATCACCGGGAGCGTGTGCCTTGAAATGTGGTCCCGGGACACGACACGACTGCTGCTCCATTGTAAGGGAGAGGGCTTTTATTTCAGGACGGCGTTTGCTTGTCCACGGAAAAGCTGCCCGAAAAATCATCCATCCATAGGATGTATCCAAGTCATAGTGTTCCAATGCCCACTTTGCTTCCGCTTCATTGATCACCCCGTCTGGCAAACATGGATTAAAGACCACCGAGCAGCCGTGGGAGGTCAGCATTGTTTTCCCGTTCAATTCCAAACGAGGAATAAAGTCAAGGCAAAGTGGATTGTCTAAATCTATCTGCATTTGCTGCTCCTGCGTGAAGTATTCGCAGGAGTCGTTTTCGGGGTGTAAATCCCATTTAGTTATGAACTTGCGAATGTCTTCTTCCGGGGTACGCATACAAAAGTCCATGACGAGTCCCTTGCTGCAAGAATACGCCGCAGGAATAACCCAATGATGCCCGGCCCAGTCAAATTGCTTATTCAACCGGATTTCCGTTCCGGCACGGTCTTTTCCCGAATGTCCCCAGAAGTTTCCCTCAAAGTAGACCTTCCACTCAGGCATGGTCGGTTCTGCTTCTGGGTTCATATCAACATCATAATAGTCCTCGGTGTACTTGATCTTACTATAATCAAAAGATGCTTGCAGCTTTTTGATGTATACCCACGGCTGTTCCATAGGCGTCAATTTCATTTTCTCAGCAAGCTCTGATAGCGTTCTTTGCTGATCCTGCGTTGGAGGGTTGTCCTGAAAAAAGGCTTCAAACTGGGCTTTATCCCACATCCACGCCTGTTCCAGCGCTGCCGAATCACCGCAAGCAAGGAGCAACCTCAGAAAGTCTTCAAAATTGTTTGCCAGCGGATGAACAAAATCCGGAGCCGAGTTCATGGGACTGACGGAAAATACCATACCGCCAAAGTCTCGAACAAAGCAGAAGTGGATGCCGTCCACACCCGCCCAGCCAAAAATAGATGCACCTTTTGGCGTGCAAAAGTATGGGTTGTTATCTTCACGACGCTCCACCCCTACGGGCGAAAGGTCAATACCACTTCGCAAAAATTTCTGAAATACTTTATCCATAGACCTTATGCTCCTATTAAACTCTGGTCAAATGCAAACAGAGCCTCGTTGATCTCAAAGACGTTATAGTTCCCATGCTCCACGAAATACTCCACGATGATGTCAAACTTGTTGGAATGGGAGAGCGCAAAGCCCGCCTTCATGAGCATATCCTTCATTTCGGAAAGTGGCAGCTCAAGGGCGATAGCAAATGCAATGACGGTGGGCTTGGAAGGCTTGTAGGACTTGTCCGAGCGGATCTTCGAGAAGAGCTTCCGGTCAATATTTGCCTTCTTGTAGCACTGCGCGTCCGTCATGCCGCGTTCGTCAATCTTCCGCAGCAGCATCTCGGAAAAGCTCTCATCGATCTGTTCCAGTGCGTCATCAAGGGTTGCCGCTTTTTAGGAGCAGCCGCCACAGAGACAGGAGGGACGAGCTGTTCGATTGCATCTTCATCGTAGACGGATGACTCGCAAGGCATCGGCTCTTCCATCCGGAAGGCGTTCATTCTGCGCAGCCGCTCGGAACGACTATCGGTATGTTCGTCCACATAGCGGTCATCTATGTATGCAGCAATGTCGGCAAACAGCTTGCCGCTGATCTGATAGGCTTTGCGGTCGAAAATGACGATGTACACCGTCATTTCGTTTTCAAGAAGGAAACTGCTGATGGTGTCAATCGCCACTTTGAGAGCCTGATCCTTCGGATAGCCGAAAATGCCGGAGGAAATCAGCGGGAACGCAACCGACTCGCAGCCGTATTCCTTCGCCAGCATGAGCGATGTCCGATAGCAGGAGATCAGCAGTTCGCACTCACCGTGCCGCCCGTCATACCAGCGCGGACCGACTGCGTGAATGACATATTTGCAGGGCAGCTTATAGCCCTTCGTGATTTTTGCGCTCCCGGTTTTGCAGCCGTGGAGCGTTTCACATTCCACCAGCAGCTCCGGTCCTGCGGCACGATGAATGCAGCCGTCCACACCGCCGCCACCCAGCAGCCCTGATGCCCGACGCAGCCCTTGAAAACCTTGCCGTCTATCAGCTTTGCGCCTTTGCAGCTCGGCGCAAGGCGCTCGTTCGTCTTGCCAATGTCGCTTCCGCCGGAGGTCGCAAACGGGATGATCGTCTTGCCGGTCAGATCATAGCTCTCAAGGAACGTATTGATAATCGTCGGCGCAACGTACCACCAGATCGGGAAGCCCACAAAGATGGTATCGTAGTCCTTCATGTTGTCCCGCTTTACGGCAATCTCAGGACGGGAGGCAGGATCGTTCATCTCAATCGTGCTGCGGGCTTTCTTGTCCATCCAGTTCAGATCAGCTTCCGTGTAAGGCACCTTCGGCTCAATCTCAAAGATGTCCGCGCCGATTGCCTCTGCCAGCGTCTCGGCAACCTTCGCGGTCACGCCGGACGCAGAAAAATATGCTACAAGTTTCTTGCTCATGGTGTTTTATCCTTTCAATATCTTCGTAAGCTGCTGTACAGACGCACCCGGCAGGATGGAGGAAAGATGCTGCATCATGCGCTCTTTGGATTCCTGCGGGTCTCGCTGATATGCAGATGTGATAAGGTCGTACCCGAAAAGTTCTTCCGGCGTCGCATACTCTGCGACACCCCAGCCATAAGGTCTTCCGTATCTGTCCTGCATATAGACGAAATCCGCGATGCAGACATAGCTCTGCATTTGCAGCCGCGTGATGCACGTCTCAAAACCGGTGTTGCCGCCCTTGCGGTAGTTCAGAGCTTCTTTCAGCCGTTTGGAAAGCATCCTGCCTTCACCGGCTATGGATTCATAAAGCTCCTTGTCCTTGTAGGACGCCAAGCCGTCATCCCAACGGGCGTCAAAGTCATAGCCGTCACGCCGGAAGTTTGCAAAGTCCGGAATCCACTCCCGGCTCACAAATCCAGCCTTCTTGTTGAAAAGTTTGCCGTAGAGACATTTGCCGCTCCGCGCAGCCGGTCCTTTCCATTCCCACGGACCATCTACATCATCCGCAAACCATAACTCAGGTGGGCAAAGTTCCTCGATGGAGAAGCCGTGAATCTCGTTCCGAAAGAAGGGCAGCAAGCCGTATTGCTCAACAGCTGCAATCAAGTCATCGGCACTATGCAGTTGTCTGGCATATCTCTTTGACATTACTCCGCCTCTTCAATCACGCCATAATCAATCAGGATATTCTTCTCCGCATACTGCGGGTAAACAATACCCATCATCTCATACTGATAACGTCTCACGCGGCGATGCTCCTGAACCGGCTCCGGTGCATACGCAGCGGTTTCACAGTGCGCATACTCCGGCATTTCCGCAAGATCATCCCGAACGGCACGGATAAGCGCGTCTGCCACATCATCAATGTTCTTGCCGGTCTCCACGGCAACCAGTTCGTGCTTCCGGACTGCCTTGTCCAGATTACCGGGGGAGCGAAACAGCTTATATTTCATATCATTGCCCGTCCTTTCTCTCTTTCGGTCTGCCTATTCTTCCTGAAATCTGTTCTTTAGGGACGCAATCATCGCTTGTGCGGCAATGGTCAGATATAACACTCCAATTTCATAGATAAAGTCGCGGTCGATCACGATAAAGTATTCTCTAACGTGTGTAAAAACCAGTTCCAGCAAGTCCCTGTACAGTGGATCATCAAAGGGCTTGAACCGCGTAAACTTGCTTTTGGCAGCGTCCCATGTCATAGACGCTTCGCCCTCAGCACTGGTCATTGCCTCACAGAGAATCATGCTGACGCCCATTTTTCCGTTGCCGGTCAGGAGTTCTCCTTCGTAATAGCTGAGTAGGTCTTTCTTGCGTCGAAGCGGAACTACATCGCAGTTGTCATCCAGCTCAAATGCAATCAGCTCCGCAATCAGTTCCCGCCAGACCGCATAACCGGCGTTAATGGTTCCGTCCTCTTCGCGGCTTATGGTATCGTCCATGCAGTATCGCTCAAAGAAATTATCTCCGTCAATCTCGTTGCGGGTGCAGAAGATATGCGCCAGCTCATGCAGAAGAATGTGTTTCAACTCTGCCGGATGACGCGCTATGTCTGTGCGCAGAAGGATTCCGTCCGCGCCGTCTCCTGTGCCGACGAATGCAGAGGCGTGAAAGTCAAAATAGCCGTCCTCTGTATATCGGTCTTCCAGCCGGTCAGGGAAATACTGCTTGCAGAACTGCTCAAAGACTTCCTGCTGGTTTTCCGTCTGAAAGCAGCACAGCACAAGGTTGTCCTCACTGAACTCTGCCCCCAAGCGTTCGTTAAAGATGGAAGCGGCATAGAAAAGGGCTTCTTTATAGTCGTTATCGTTCATCTAATTGCTATCCTTCATCCTCATTCAACCCTCCGGTCTGACATTTTTCAGGAAGTCAGAGTGCGGTACATACGGCAAGTTGAGCTGCCAGCCCATGCGGTTCAGCTCGTTGAGCTTGATCAGCATCAGGTTGATGTTTGTTCCCATTGCAGCAGAAAGCTGCACCACATCGTAGTCCTGCTTCATCAGGTCAATCAGCTCATCATCGTCAATGATCAGGTGAGAGGCAAACGCATTCGCCTCATATTCGTGTTTTGTGCGCATATCGAACAGCACGAACTCCGGGAGCGGTTCGTTCCCTTTGGCAAGATCGCGATGAAAGGTATCATGCCCGATCTCGTGACCGCAGACCATTTGCATGATCAGATACTCCATATTGGAGTTCAGAAGAATATGCCGCTCTTTATGGCGGTAGGTGTACATTCCGAGCAGATCGTTCAGATTGTCAAGGAAATGGAGATGAATGCCCAGCTCACGGGCAATCTTCAAGGTATCTCTTGTTCCACAGCTTTTGACAATGCTGTTCGCCTTTTTGTATATTTCCTCGGAGCGAATTATCACGGGACCTTCACCCCTTTCATGTTGAATACAGTCAAAGTAAATCCGTCGGGAAGCCGAGACGCAGACAGTTATTCCTCTGCGTCCGTCTCGGTCTTCTTGTATTTCTTCGGCGTGTATTTCTCAACATTCCGGGCTTTGGATTCCCAATATATATCCTGCAACGCCTTCATCACCGCATCCTTGTCCTGCTCGGACAGGGTACCGCCCGCAAACAAGCCGGACATCCCTTCAATCAGGTCCTTTGCCTGTTTCATGCCACGGGAGCCGTACTGCTCGGATGCCTGAACCACAAACTCTTCGTCCTCGGTCAGCAGATAGTTCACATCCACCTTGAAGTATTCCGCGATTTTTCTGTAAGCGTCCTTGGTACGGGGAAGGAAATGCCGTTCTCGTACCGGGTAATCATACGCCTGTTGATCCCCAGTGCATCGGCTACTTCCTGCTGGGTCAGCTTCCGCTTCTCCCGTTCAGCCTTGAATTTCTCTCCAAACGTCATTTTGGTAATCACTCCTGTTCACAAAAAGTTTGCGACATCAAATTGCGCAAGTCTATTGACAAAGGCACTTGAAGTGCGTATAATAATGACTGAGCAATCCAACTACTCATAGTATATCCTGAATTGCTCATCCTGTCAAGGGGCATGAGTAGTTGTACACGAAAAAGTTACATCTTTTGAGCAGTTCAAATGGACAGGCATTTATGCTGCCGAAGATCATCCGTACCGGCATACACCGGTATGAGGGAACAGGAGTGAGAAAAACAGAAATGGCTACACAGTACAGAAAAGCATACGTCCCGGTTACGCTGGATGTGGACAAGGAGGGGGCAATCCTCCCTCGCCTTATCTGGTGGGACAACGGTGTAATCTTTCAAATCGACCAGATTCTATACAAATGCCGCGCCACATCCAAAAAGGTTGGGGGCGGAGGCATCCGTTACACAGTTCAGATTCGCGGAAAGGAGTCATTTCTTTTTCACGAAGGAGACAAGTGGTTCGTCGAAGCAAAGGAGGACAACTGCTCATGATTTTATCCCAGCGCCAACTTGAAGAAATTGCAGCCTCAACAACGAAGGACTTCAACCGATTCTTTTTCGGGGATGAGGCGGACAAGCCCGACCGATCAGCTTTGCCAACACCCATTGATCAGTTTGCAAAGAACTATCTCGGTCTTCGCGTATCATTCGCCCGTCTCTCGCCGGACGGAAGCATCTGCGGTGTCACTGCCTATGCCGACACTGAGTACAAGATCACGGAACTTGGTATTACGCGCACACTGGCTTTGAAGCGTAATCAGGTCATCTTGGACGAGAGCTTCATTCGATCCGGCAACGTGCAGCGGCTCTGCGCCAAGCGCAGATTTACCCTTGCCCACGAGTGCGCCCATCAGATTCTCTTCCAACTGGAATCGGAAGAGGTAAAGGCGTCCTGCGAAATGAAATATTCCGCACGGACAGCCTATACGCCGCGAGAGCTGAAAACCCGCGAGGACTGGAACGAGTGGCAAGCAAATGTCTTGGGCGCGGCGATCCTGCTTCCTCAAAAGAGGTTGACCTGGCAATGCGTCGGTTTGCAGAAACGCCGCTGATCAATTACGAGGGGAGGTATTCGTATGGTGATCACTTAACGCTGCGCCTTTTCTGCCGGTTGTTCGGTGTCTCCAAGACAACGGCGTCTATCCGCCTTCGTCAGCTCGGCTACATGGTAGATCGTCCATTCAGTGAGTATGTTGACCCATTGGAGGTGTGGTAATGAAGAGAGCATCCATTCGGGTTCAGGAACCGACGCCGGAGCTGATCGAAAAAATCCGCAGGGCAAGAGTTGCCATTTCCCAGCAGAAGCCCCGATACCTGAAATGTCCCTATTGTCAGCATAATGCCATTGCTGTCTACGAGGACACGAGGGGTCATGTAGAATCCAAGTGCAAGAAATGCGGGCGGATCACAGTCTTTGATGTGCTGAATATGAGAAGACTGCGACCGCGTACCAAGTAAGAACCGGAGGACAAGCCTCTGTTCTAAAATAAAATATATGTCATAGCTGAGCTGTGGAGCCGCCTGATAGGTGAAGTCATCCTAATGCCGCATGAGACAGAGTGTAATTGCTCTGTTTTATCGGCATGGGATTCAAACCTCACCGTCATGCGGCTCTTTTTCTGTCTTCACCCTTCCCGCTGCTCCCGCGCAGCGGAAAGGATGAACAATGAAAATCCCTAAGACCCCTATCGCGTTCGATTACGACCTATGGACTACGGAGGACGGCAAGTGCATGGTGCGCGTGAAACGAACCGGCGAAGTTTCCGAGGTTGACCGCAAGGTTATGAGAATCCTTCGCGCAGAGGAAAAGCGGATCAGGCGCTCGTATGGCTCTGACAACACCTCTGAGGATGAGGACGGCGCAGAGAAAATTTCTGATACCGTGCTGTCCCTTGACGCTATGCCGGAGGACGATGTGAAGTCCGCTGCATGGCTGGCAGACTCCCGCGACTGCATGGAGGAACTGATCACCGCCCTCAAAGAGAGAAGGAGCTTCTTTCCATTCTGACAGAGAAGCAGCGCGAATTGTATCTTGCGATGACCCGTGAAGGACTGACTCTTCGAGAGTTTGCCCGAAGGAAAGGCATCGGCATCAGAGCTGCATTTGACCTCAAAGCAGCGGTGCAGAAAAAATTTCAAAGAATTTTTTTGAGCGGTACTCAACAAACGGCAAAAAGATGTCCGTTGTAAAGTGAAAGGGTCAATCAGACCACTTCACTGCTCCTTGAAAACTGAATAGTTCAGTGCTGCGGATCTTTCCGCTTCTGCGAAGCAACACAGCTTCCGACGCCAAGACCTCCCGAAAGGGAGTGAGCGACCACCGGAGAGCTATAACAGTCGTGTGGTGCGGCTGCTTGCGACGATGCAGATGCCGGGTATAATGATACTTCCGTCTATTCTTTGAAGGGGCGGCTCGGAGCGATCCTCGGAGGGGTGAGAGTCCCATGATACCGATTGACCATTGGTAGTCCGCAGCATTCCCGGAACTGCAAAGTTCTTCTGGCAGGGGCGCGAGCTGCAAATATGCCGGACAATGAAACAAACCCAAAAGAAACTTACTATATAGTTTCAGGATGAAAACTATGTGGCAGAGTGTCTTCACAAGATGCTCTGCCATATCCTTTTGTCCTGAATATTTCCACGAAACAGGAGGTGCTTAGAATATGATGGGCATTGAAACAATGAAAAACGTCAGCCCGAAAACGGTTGACCGTAGCACACTCGTTCAGAGAAGCAGCATCCGGCTTGATCCTGCGGCACCGCGAGAGGACAGGCTGAGGGAGTTCATCAAGCAGATCAGAAATCCTTATTGTTATCTGGACGGGAAGACAGTGGTGAAGATCAGCTTCGCCGAGACGGACACGACAATGGAAGATTGTCTGGAACACTATCTGAGAGGACTTTGATTTATGAACAGTCTGAATCTTTTCGCCCGGTTCTATGGACAAGCGATTGAGCCTGTGGTATAATGAAATCGGTCAAAAAAAGAAGAATACGGATTAAGCCGCTTGCCCTGATGGTCATGTGGCGTTTTCGTGTTCCTCTTCATAAGAGTTGAAGCAAGCCTTCGTCTTTCTGATTTGATGTACCACACCAAACAGAAAAACGGAGGTTATTTTTATGCCAGACAAGGTTTACCGCACGGCGATCTACTGCCGTCTGTCCCGTGAGGATGGAGACAAAGTTGAAAGCAACTCCATCGCCAGCCAGAGAGCCATCTGCGAGGACTATATCGCAAGACATGAGGATTTGGAGCTGGTCTGTGAGCCGTTTGTGGATGACGGTTACAGCGGCGTTTCCTTCAATCGTCCTCAGTTCAAAAAGCTGGAAGAGGCAATCCGCAAGGGTGCGCTTGACTGCATCGTGGTCAAGGATCTCAGCCGCTTCTCAAGAAACTACATCGACGGCGGGCGCTACATTGAAAAGATTTTCCCGCAGCTCGGCATTCGCTTCATCGCAATCAATGATGCGTATGACAGTCTGACCGGTGATCCGCAGTCCGACTCCTTTGTTATCCCGTTCAAAAACCTGATTAACGATTCTTACTGCAAGGACATCTCCATGAAAATCCGAAGCAGTTTGGAAGTCAAGCAGAAGAGCGGTGAGTTCGTCGGCTCGTTCGCGCCTTACGGCTACATGAAATCACCGGAGAACAAAAACCAGCTCATCGTGGATGAAGCGGTCAGCGAATATGTGCAGATGATCTTTTCCATGTACAAGGACGGCTTCTCCATTGGGCGCATTGCAAAGCGTCTGAACCAGATGGGCGTCCTGTCCCCAATGGAATACAAGCATTCCGCCGGTGTGAAGTTCGATACCGTCTTCAAGACCGGCGATACCGCAAAATGGACATACAAAGCCGTCCAGCGCATTCTCACCAACGAAGTTTATATCGGCGTTCTGGCTCAGGGCAAGCGCGGCACTCCCAACTACAAAGTCCGCGTTGTGAAGAGCAAGGACGAATCCGAGTGGGTCAAGGTTGAGAATGCGCATGAAGCTCTTGTGTCCTACGAGGACTTCATGGCAGTCAAGGTCATGATGCAGCGGGATATGCGCTGTTCACCCGATCAGGACGAAGCACATCTGTTTTCCGGCTTCCTGTTCTGCGGAGACTGTCAGCAGCCAATGATCCGCAAGACCGTCCCGTCGAAGACGAAAAAGTACATCTACTACGTCTGCTCCACCAATAAGCACAGCCGGACGTGCAGCCCGCACAGCATCGCCGCAAAAGAGGTTGAAGAGAAGGTCTTCCGTGCCATTCATGACCAGATCGAGCTTGTCATCAATCTGGAACACGCGCTTGCGATGATAGAACGGCTTCCGTCTCAGAGCCGTAAGGCTTTCAATTACGAAGCTCAGATCGCCAAAATCGAGGAAGAGATTGAACGGTACCAAAAGCTCAAGCTGGGGCTTTACGAGAACTTCATCGGCGGCGTCATTGATAAATCGGAATACTTTGAGTTCCGCAACAGCTACACCAAAACCATTGAGAACAAGCAGGACGCGCTTCTGCGGGTCAAAAAAGAAATGAAGCAGACGGTGACAACCGGCACAACCGAACGAAACTGGGTAACGCTTTTCAAGCAGTATGAAAACGTCGAAGAGCTGAACCGCCGTGTGCTGATGTCCCTTGTTGACCGCATTCTGATTCACGAAAACCATGCAATCGAAATCGTCTTCAAATACAGGGACGAATACCAGCAGACGCTTGAATACGTTCTCGGCTATGCCGATGAACTGGATATTGCCGTATAAAGGAGGGATGAGCAAATGGCAAGAAAAAGCAGAAAGCAAATTGCAGTCGAAGAGCCGGTTATCGAATCTGTCTCTTCCGAGGTCTTCTCAACAGCCATCTATGCCCGTCTTTCCGTTGAAAACAGCGGCAAGTCCGAAAAGGTGGATGTCATCGCAAATCAGATTGAGATTTGCAAGTCGTACATTGCAGAGCGTCCCTACCTGAATCTGATAGATACCTATGTGGACAACGGACGAACGGGTACAGTTTTTGACAGACCGGAGTTCAACCGTCTGATGAACGACATCCGCACCGGCAGGATCAAGTGCCTTGTGGTTCGTGATCTCAGCCGGTTCGGGCGTGACTACATCGAGGCAGGAACCTATCTGGAACGGGTCTTTCCGCAGATCGGGCTTCGGTTTATCGCCATCAAAGAAAACTACGACAACTTTGATACGGACGGCTCCGGCGAAAGCCTCATCATCCCTCTGCAAAACATGATCAACACACTCTACTCGAAGGACATCTCTCGCAAGGTTTCTACCGCGCTCAAGGCACAGATGGAAAGCGGAGAGTTCAAGAAGCGCAATCTCCCGTATGGTTATCGCTGGGATGAGGAACACAGCAATATGGTCTTCGATGAGGAAACCGCGCCGATTGTCCGGAAGATTTTCCAATGGAAGATTGAAGGGCTGTCCCTTCCTGCGATTGCAGACCGGCTTGATGCAATGAACGCGCCCAATCCGGAGTTTCAGAAGTATCAGGTCGGCGTCCGCACAGGCAATGCTACGGCAAAGAAGATTTGGAACAAGTCTTCACTGACTACCATTCTGGATAATCCCCATTACGTCGGAGATACCGTTCTCGGACGGACGCTGAACGCCATCTACAAGGGCGTCAAGAATCAGCACATCGACCGCGAGGAATGGATTGTTTTTCCCAATACTCACGAGGCGATTATCTCCCGTGAGGACTTCCAGAAGGTACGAGAAATGCGGAACGCTGCTGCAAGGACAAGGGTTGAGAAGATGGAGCGCACGGAAGAAATCCGCGCTACGCTGATCAATCTCTTTGAAGACAAAATCGTCTGCGCAGACTGCGGCAGAAAGCTCTATTTCCATCGCAAGCGCGTTGACAAGCGCAAGGACGGCGCATGGTACGCCTTCTATGAGTGCAGTTCATCCGTCAAGCGCGGCAATCTCTGTACGCCGCACTATACGCGGCAGGACAAACTCGAAGCAGATGTGCTTGCGGCGATCCAGCTTCAAGTCAAGGCGGCTCTCAATTACGACAAGCTGCTTGCCAAACTGAGAAACAGCGAAGGTGAACGCAGCATCCGCGATCAGCAGAATGCGCTCATTACAAGCCTGAATCTGAAACTCAGCGGTATTTCCAAGAAGCGTACCCGTCTCTATGAGGACTTCACGGAAGGCATTCTCGATGAAGAGGAATACGCCTTTGCCAAGAAAGCCTACGATGAGCAGTATGTCGATCTTTCACGGCGGTTGGATGAAGCGGTTCAGCGGAAAGTAAAGTTTGCCGAGGCAATGTCCGAGGACAACAAGTGGCTCACGCTGATGAAATCCGTCAGCGGTGCAACGATGCTCTCTCAGGAGTTAGTTGACGAGTCCGTAGAGCTTGTGAAAGTCCATGAGGACAGCTCAATCGAGCTGGTCATGAAATACGGCGATATTTACGCTCTGACCGTTCAGAGTATCAAGGAAGTACAGGAGGCGATGTAAATGAGCAAGGAATACAACATCGGCATCTACATCCGCCTCTCAATGGCTGATGAAGATACCGGCTATGGCAGCAAGGCGGAAAGTGACAGCATCGGCAACCAGCGTATGCTCATCAATCGCTTTCTCGACAATCATCCGGAGTTGTCTCACTGTCAGCGGTCTGAGTTTGCGGATGACGGTTATACCGGCACGAACTTTCACCGTCCTCAGTTCACGCAGATGATGGAGAAGGTCAAGCGCGGCGAAATCGATCTGATCTGCGTCAAAGACTTTTCCCGCTTTTCTCGTGACTACATTGAAACGGGAAACTATCTGGAATGCACTTTTCCATTCATGGGCGTCCGCTTTATTTCCATCAACGACGGCTATGACAGCGACGATTACAAAGGCACAACGGGCGGTCTGGAAGTGGTTATGCGCAGCATCATCTATGCGGCATACAGCAAAGACCTTTCCGTAAAGACCACATCGGCAAAAATCCAGATGATGAAGCAAGGCAAGTATGTCGGTGGCTACGCTCCATACGGCTACGTCCTGCATCCCACCATTCGGAACAAACTTGCCGTAGACCCGGAGGCGGCTGATGTGATCCGTCGTATCTTCCGCGAGGCTCTGGAAGGCAGCAACACCTCTCAGATTGCCCGCAGCCTGAATGATGACGGCATCCCGACGCCGGGGCAATACTTCAAGAGCAAGCATCCCGACAAGAAGAAGTTCAGTAACATGAGCGAGAAAATCAGTTGGGAAACCGTGATGGTCTATAACATCCTCAAAAACCTTGTTTACACCGGAACGCTGGTCAGCCGCAAAATGAAGTCCTGCGGTGTCGGCTCAAAAAAGCGTGTTGTCAATGAGCCGATTATCGTAGAAGGAACGCATGAAGCTATTATCAGCAAGGAAGACTTTGAGCTTGCTCAGAAGGTCATTCGAGGCGGAGGACGGAATCCCACGCGCAAGCAGCATGACTATCCGCTCAAGGGACTCGTCCGCTGCGGTAACTGTAAACGTGCTATGACGCGCCGAAAGAACAAGACTGGCATTCGGTACTTCCAGTGCATTCACTCGGTCAACAACGGAAACACAGACTGTCCGGTTGGCAGGAGCTTTCCGGAAATGGATATTGAGAAGGTTGTCTTCCATGCCCTTACTCAGTTTCTTGCTTTGGCACAGAAGGAAGCAGTCCAAAACCGCGAAGTCGGTGATCTTCGGAAATCTGCCATCAAGGAATGCGCTGATAAAATCCGGATTCTTCAAAAGCAGAACGAGCAGCACAAGGCGTCCAAGCTGAGGCTCTACGAAAAGTATGCAGCCGGAAGCATCACGAAGGAGGCGTACATTCAGCAGAAGGCGGCAGCGGATGTGAAGATTGCTGAAAACGATGGAGCAATCCAGCGCAGTCACGAGCGGATGAAGGAGCTTGACTCCGAGACCGCCTGTTCAGATGAAAAGCTGGATGCGGTCTGCGAACAGTACGCCGACTGCAAAGCTCTGACCTATGAGCTGACCCACGCATTCATTTCTGCGGTCTACATTTACGATCTTGACAACATAGAAATCGTCTGGAAGTTCAAGGACTTCCTCACTACATCAGAAGGAGAAGCCAAATGAAAGTATTTCTTTATATCCGCGTTGCCTGTGCGGATCAGCTTGCGGCAGCAGACCAGCGGGAAGAGCTGGAACGCTATGCGAAGGACAAAGGCTATGAGGTGGCTGCTGCTGTGGCGGCAGACGGCATCTCCGGCGTCCATACGGAAGGTATCATGAACTTCCTGCTGAACGAAGCCAAGCGTCAGGACATCGGTACGATCCTCACCCGCGACACCTCGCGAATCAGCCGGGACACTTCCTCTTTCATGAGGTTTGAGCGAAAGTTCCGGGAGAACGGCATCCGGTTCGAGTATCTGTCCAAGCCTGACAACGAGCTTCCAGTCACTCCGATGATGGAGGCATTTGCGGCGGCGTATAAGAAGCGTCGCACAAAGAACGGGTGGTTGTCCACCTATGAACGGCTTGTAAATTCTCAAAATTTTTTTAGTCCCTACTTGACACAAGAAGATATGAGCCGGTTCGGGCGTAACTATCTGCAAGTCGGAATGTATACGGAAATGCTGTTTCCAGAGTACGGCGTCCACTTTATTGCCGTCAATGACGGTGTGGACAGTGTGCGCGGGGACAGCGAGTTTACCGCCATCCGCAACGTATTCAATGAAATGTACGCCAAGGACACCAGCAAGAAAATCCGGGCAACGTGGCAATCCAAAGGACGCTCCGGCGAACACCTCACCACTATCCCGCCTTATGGGTACAAGAAAGACCCGGAGAACAAGAAGCGGTGGATCGTGGATGAAGAAGCTGCCGCCGTTGTCCAGAAGATTTTTGCACTGTGCATGGACGGCATGGGGCCGACGCAAATTGCAAAATGGCTCCAAGAAAATAAAGTTCTTTCGCCTGTTGCTTACTGCTACGAAAACGACTTGCCGACAACATCTAAACGGCCAACTGACCCTTATAAATGGGCAACAAAGACGGTAGTGCATATTTTGGAACGCCTTGACTATTTGGGCCATACGGTCAACTTCAAAACTTCTAAGCAATCGTTCAAGAGCAAGAAAGTATTATGGAATGATCCGGCGGATTGGGTGATCTTTGAGAACACACAGGAACCTATTATTGAGGAAAGCGTGTTTCTGATCGTCCAGAAAATCCGACAAGATGGGCGACATGGGTATGTTCTCCGGCCTGCTGTTCTGTGCGGATTGCGGCGGAAAGATGTACTTGTGCAGAGCCAATCACTTCAAACCTGAACAGGAATATTACCTTTGCTCAACTTACCGTAAAGACCGCACTTTATGTTCGACCCACTCTATCCGGCGCGTTGTCCTTGAAAAAATCGTGCTGCGAAACCTGCGGGAAGCCATTCAGTATGTGACGCAGTATGAGGACGACTTTGTGCAGCGGGCCGCAGATCAAAGCCTGCGGGAACGGGATAAGGAGCTGGCACAAAAGAAAGACACTCTGGCGCAATCGCAAAAGCGGATTGCCGAGCTGGATGTTATCATCAAGCGACTGTATGAGGATAACATTTCCGGCAAGCTCTCCGACGAGCGTTTCATCAAACTGTCCCGTGACTATGAGCTGGAACAGACCAACCTTACAAATCTTGTCGAACATCTGCGGCAGGAAGTCAAGGAACAGGAGAAGCAGAAAGTCAACGTCAGACAGTTCATTGCAGCGGTCAGAAAGTACACCGATATGCAGCAGCTTGACGCTTCCATTCTCCGGGAGTTTATGGATAAAATTTATATCTCCGAGGTTTACACGCCGGACGAGAACGAGCCGCGCATTAAGGTCAGAGAAATTGAGATTGTCTATAACTTCATTGGTGCATTTGATTTTGAGGAAGCAAGGGAGCAATCCCAAGCAGCCCAAAAAGAAAAGAAAACCGGCGTAGCCTAAACTACGCCGATTCTCTCACATAAATGTTTTCTTACGGAACCACGCCTTTTCTCCTGCTTTCTTTTTCATCCTCGAAAAAGCTGTGAAAAGCATAGGAAATGCAGTCATACCAACATTTCCAATGCATCGGTCATACGGTTTTCAACACCTCCGGCACAAACGGCCACGTTTGCTTTCACCAGTGAAAGTGGGTAACACCACTCGGCTTTCGGAGAAAAATCGCACACAGCGGCTCGCACGCCGAAACAGGGGGTGTTTTGGGTGGGGGTGGCATCACTACCCTCGGAGCGTTCCACGCGTTTTGAAAACCCTGCGTGGCCGGGGCTTAAAACGGCAAACTTTGCCCTTTTTGGGTCTCGGTCGAGGGTACTCCCGAAGAACGCAAAGAGCCTCCGGGACAGCGATGCGCTTATGCGCGTCGCTGTCCCGAGGCGTCGCGGCCCCGCCGGGCTGCGTGATCTTTTTTGCTTCTGTCGAAATCGGGATTTGTACATCCGGCGCTCATGGTTTTCTGCGTGTGCGAGGCAGGGGTGGTATCACTACTCCCGGTGTGCTCCGCATGCTGCTGAAACTCCCGGCCCCCGCTTGTCAAAGCGACTAACTTGCCGTTTTCTTGTGTCCCCTATTTACATTTGTGAAAGCCCCCGCAGGATGCAGCCAATATCCGCATCGATACAGATTGCCTGCTGCTGGATCTCCCGCGGACACATTGCCTGCCCTTGGTTGATACAGGCGTAAGTGGCGCTCGGGTTCTTCGCCGTCATCTGCCAGAAGGGATATTTGATGATGACTGGGGTGTTGTAGCCAACGCCCAACTCCAGAAAGAGGATTCTTCCGCCCTCACGGGTGCGTAGAAAATTCTCATACCGTTCCGCTGCTCTGTGCCAGCCTTCATCCTCGGCAAACTTGTTGTCAGAACGCAGGTTCATGGTCAGTGGTTTCCCACAGTGGGGGCAGACAGGGAGCAGCTCTGTCGGGATTTTCATATCTTTCTGCCGCTCCATCATCTCCCGAATAACCGCCTCGTTATCAAAGGTTTCCTGACAGCACGGCTCTGAGCATTGAAACAGGCCGTAATCTCCCTGCGTGTAGAACAGACGCTTTTTATAAAAGCCTGCTTTCTGAAAGCAGTGGTCAACATTGGTGGTAATCACAAAGTAGTCTTTGTCTCTGACAAGCGCCAATAAATCCTTGTACACAGGCTTCGGCGCATCCATGTATCGGTTGACCCAGATATACCGGCTCCAATAGGCCCAGTGTTCCTCCGGCGTAGCAAATGGATAAAAGCCGCCGGAATACATATCTTGGATACCGTACTTTGCCGCAAAGCCGGAAAAGTATTTTTCAAACCGTTCGCCGGTGTAGGTGAAGCCCGCCGCCGTGGACAGTCCGGAACCGGCACCGATCACCACGGCATCACAGTCCTGCAATACAGCTTTCAGACGTTCAATCGGCTCAGAGCAGCTTTTCGTAGATGGCTTTGTCCAAATCCTTGAAAACATTGAAGATCACCTTCTTGACGCTGGTTTGCTTTTTGAGATATTCTTTGACCGTCCGAACCGCGATTTCTGCCGCCAGATCGTTTGGAAAATGAAACTCCCCTGTGGAAATACAGCAGAACGCCACGCTTTCCAGATCGTTTTCTGCCGCCAGCTCCAAGCACGAGCGATAGCCCATCACATCCCAATGCTCGGTGATCTTGCCATTTTCCACACGCCACAGGTCATAGTAGCTGGTGGGCGCGCCGCCAAAGGTACCTTCGCTGACAGCAAGGACGAAATTTCCCTGCGCCAAAACCATGTGAACTTCATCGTACATCATGGAAATCCCCTGCTCCGCCAGAGCGCCCAGCGCGGCGTTCAGACCGGACACGCCATCGGCAATGCCGCTGTTGTGCTGGATGTAGGCATCACCGTCAAAGTAATCCGGGGTCTTGTCAAAGTTGTTGCCCTGCATGACATGATTCGGCTCGGCCAGCGCCGCCAGATTGTCCCAATGCTCGGCGATCTTGCCGTCCTCATCGAAACGGAAGATGTCAAAGGCGACCTGCTCACCGGCACCGGCAAAATTATAGATTGTCTGCAAGAACACTTTGTCACCGTCCTCAAAAACACGGATGTTGTTTACCGTGGTTTTAACATCAGCAGATGCAAGATACTCCACGGAGCCGATAAAAGCATCTGCACCAGTGCCATATGCCAGATTGTGCTGGATGTAGCCATCAGAGAGCAGGCTGCGAGCGGTGTCCGTGTCTCCGGTAGCAAAGGTGTTGATGAGCGCCAGCGCCTTTTCTATCTGGCTATGTTCCGGCTGGACAGGCGCCGTCTGCTGGGTGTTTTCAGCGGGTGTTTGGGCAGCAGCGTCCTTTGAGCCGCAGCCGGTGAGAGCCGTGCCGAGCATGGCAAGAGCCATCGTGAGAGATAGAATTTTTTTCATTTTGAGTGACCTCCTTGGTGATTGGGCTTGCTTTCGTTTGCCTCTGGCGTTATAGTAATACCGTAGCCCCCATTCGTAAAGTAAGCACAATAATGTACTGTAGTTACCAAATAGAATCCGAAAAAAGCGGGCAGGGCTGGACGGAAACAATGGAAAATCCGCCGAGCGAATGGTGGTAAAAAGCACAAATCGGAGTCGAAATGGCTCCGATTTGTGCTTGAGACTGCCTCATAACCCGGAGGTCGCAGGTTCAAGTCCTGCCTCCGCAACCATATCGAGTGTTCTTACAGCATTTGAAAGGCTGTTAAGAACACTCGCTTTTTTATACAGCGAGTTGACCTGGGGCGTAGTTGACAACTACGCCTTTTCTTGTATTCACCGACACCTGGGGTGCCGGAAGTGGGAACACATCGGGAATGAAGATGGCTCCCACACAGTTGTAATGGATCACAAGGTGCTGCTCCCATATCCCATCGATCTTCTCCGCCTGATGGACTTCGATGCGATCGATCAGCTCATTGAGCATCCTGGGGGTCAAAACCTTGGCTCTTGTGTATTTGCGGACGGTGGAGATAAACATATCCGCCGTTACGGACTTGCTGCTGAGCTTGTCCATTTCAGCACGGAGGGTCTTGATCTTCTCGGATATCTCCTTCTGTTCATCTTCGTATCTGCGGGACAGGCAAAGCGGTCATCCGAGAGCTTGCCGGAAACATTGTCCTCATAGATACGCTCAAACAATCCATCCAGTTCTTCATCACGGGCTTGCAGGGCTGCAAGCTCTTTTTCTTTGAGCCTGCGGTCCAAAGCAACATTCTGTTGTGTACTGCCCATAACGGCCTTGACGAAATCATCCTCATACCGGCTGGCAAACTTGGTCAGGCGCTTGATCTCACCTAACACCACCTGTTCAAGAAAATCCACCCGAACGTAATGGGTAGAGGTGCAGGTGCCGCGGTTGCCTTTATAATTGGAACAGTTGAAATATCGGATTTCCGGGTTCCCCTGATTGAAATGAAAATGCAGGTTGTTTCCGCAATCGGCACAGACCAGCAAACCGGAAAACACATTCTTTTCGCCCTCGTTGGTGCGGCGCTTGCGGACTTTCCCCCGTTTCTGCTGAACCTGCTCCCACACGGCGCGGTCAATGATCGGCTCATGGATATCTTTGAAAACCACCCAATTTTCACGATCGTTTTCGATCCGCTTCTTATTTTTGTAAGACTTGGAGTAGGTCTTGAAATTGAGGATATCGCCGCAATACTCTTGCAGAGAAAGAATTTTTGTGATGGTAGAGCTGTTCCACTTGGTAGGCGGCTGCTGCTTGCCTTTTCCGGGACGCTTAACACCCTTTTTCAGCCAGTAGGCACGAGGGGTCAGTATTTCCTCCCGTTCAAGCTGGGCGGCAATCTGCTCCGTTCCCATGCCATCCAGGGTCATACCGTAGATACGCTTGACCACTTGGGCGGCCTCATCGTCTACGATCCAGTGTTTGGGGTTATCCGGGTCTTTCATATAGCCATAGGGAGGCTGTCCCATAGGCTCGCCCGCATTGCCCTTGATCTTATTGCTGATCCGGCGCTTTTTGGAAATGTCCCGCGCATACCATTCGTTGAACAGGTTGCGGATCGGGGCAAGCTCGTTTTCACCCTCAGCGGTATCGATGTTATCTGAAACCGCCACAAGACGGATATCGTGCTCCGGGAAAAATTCTTCGGTCAGGCGGCCCACCTCAATGTAGTTACGTCCCAGGCGGCTGAGGTCCTTCACAAAGACCGCTGCCGCCTTGCCCTGTTCGAGTTGTTGGATCATATCCACAAAGCCTGGGCGATCCATGGTCACGCCGGAAATGCCGTCATCCAGAAAATGCACCAGATTGGTGTAGCCTTTTTCTTTGGCTACCTTGGTAAGTAATTTTTTCTGATTACCAATGCTGTAACTCTCACCTTCCAGATTATCGTCACGGGAAAGCCGCTCATAGAGGAAAGCTGTCACATCACGGGATTTTTTATTGTTCGACTGTTTCATAAGTCCTCCTTCCTTGGACAGTCGGACAACAATTTTTCTTGCGTGCTATAACTTCACGCTTCGATTATACCGCGCTCGACAGCCATTTGTCAGCCGGGTTCGCAAAGGATTCACGGTTTTCGTTCACAATCCGCCTGCATGAGCCGCAGCAGAATTGCTCCAAAGGTATTTGCGCTGTCATCCTTGAATACCGGCTTTACAACGAACGACCTGCCCTCAATATGGTAGGTCGTTGTTTCTTCCAGAGGATTTTCACTTGCGATACATTCTTTGCCTTTCGGCAATTTATTATCTTGCATAGTAACCCCTTTCAGTCATTTGTAAAAATAGAAAAAGAGGCAAAACGGACGGCTGCTGGCCACCGAAGGCACTTCCTTCGGTCGCAGCTCCACGGGAGTCTAACCCCGGCCCATGCTGATGGGTGCGGCGCACAATGCTTTGTGGGCGTTCAATGCGCGAGTATCTTTAACCCTGCCCGTGTGTCATCGCCCACAAGCTGCCACGCTTGCTTTGCGGTCTGGTGCTGTTCGCTCGCCCGTTGCAGTGGTCCCGTCCTGCGGACTTGAAACAAGGTCATGGCGCACCGGCCGTATGGCTCGGCACAAACAGGAATGTATCCGTTTGCCTTATACTGCGGCGTTGGCCTCCCAACGGGCTTTCTTTGTCAAGGTGCTGCCTTCGGCCACGAAAGAGAGAAACAGGGAAAGGGTAAGCTGTTTCCGCTTTCAGACCGGGCTTGTCAGCTCATGCTGACAATGGAATGAATGAGCTTGATCTCCAATCGGCGCTTCATGTACTCGTCCACCCGAACATGGAGTTGACCGTCAGGATCGTAAAGCGTCCGGGTGCAGAGCTTATTGATATAGCCCTCATAATACCGGAGTACCTGATTCACAGCCTGAGAGTCCCCGTCACGGGCGGCGTCGATCACCGAAAGAGGAAGAAGCTCCTTGCCCTTGTAAGTGGGTTTCTTCATACCTTCAACCTCCCTTCGGCATGAGTGCGGCCAACTTGATCCGCAGCTCGGTCAATGATTTTGCCCTTCGCCGCTGAACGGCGCTGCGAGACATTCCAACAAGGCGGCCAACCTCCTGATCCGGCAGGTCCAGAACAAAATGCAGGATCAAAATACTCTGCTCCTGAACAGACAAACCGGCGAAGGCATCAGCCACAAGCTCGTTTTCAATATGCAGATCATACCCATGGGACGAGAATGTAAATCTGTCACTGGGGTAATGATCTACAACGCAGAGCTTGTCCATCTCCATTTGCGGAAGGTCGCTGAATGACAGTTCCCTGTCACGGCGCCTCTGCATTTCCCGGAGGTAGCCGATTGCCTCGTGGTACAGTACCAGCTTGCAGTAAGCATCGAACTGGCACCGCTCGCCATAGTCATTGCGGGGGATTATATCCATCTTTTCACCCCCTTTCCTGGGGGAATGAGGTGGGTTTCTCCCTTTCCGCTAACAAGGCGAACGCAAAGCCGCTCGCTACCCGCTAAAAGCCTCCTTTTTAAAAATTTCTTAAAAAATTTTTTCGAGGCGGGCTTGTCCTCGGAAAACAGCAAAAAGCGCCCAGCAAATCGCAACGGACCTGCAGGGCGCAGAAATGTTTTATAAAGAAGATTTCTTACATGGTATAGTTCATATCCAAAGCCAGACGACTCCGACGGAGGGACTACGCTTTTTTTAACTGGTGCAGATCATGGATACTGCAAAAAGGCAAAAAGGACACGGCGATACCTCCTGATACCGCCGTGTAAAGGAAAGTCGTCGCAAACGGCGGCTTGATTTTCAGTCAAACCGCCGTTTGCGATAATTGTGAAGTCCCTTTCGCACAAACATAAAGAGCCAATAAATCGCATTCAATCGTGCGGTTTATTGGCTCTGCGTCTTTGCGTCTGGCACTTTTACGGTTGTGATATTCAGTTGTTTTGCATTTATCAATGTCTGCTTATGACACTTGGGGCAAAATAACGGAAAATTCTTTAGTTCTGTATCTTCTCGTATCTGAACTCTCGTTTTGTTTCCACAGACCGGGCATAGTACAAATTCTGTTTTTTCAGATTTCAGAGGACAACTCTCCTACAAATAGTTCAATAAGATTATTTACTTGTTCAGGTGAGTCAGTATTGGAATTATGCCCGGCATCTGTTATCCAACACAATTTATACCCCTCAAACTTCGCCCAATTTCGATTATATCTTTTAGCTGATCCTGCGTGGTCTCTCTCCCCACATAATAGTAGAACAGGGCAAGTGATGGAATAAGTCTCACGAGCAGTAATAGCTTCAACTAAAATTCTATAACCATAATCCGCAAGAGAGCAATATTCTTCCTTCGTGTACACAGACCATGCGTTCTTCATCACTTGACGCCCATAAGAAGTCTCGGATGTTCCATTTATTCCCCATTTCAAAAGAAGTTTCCAAGGAATGCTCATGTACATACCTTTTGTATGCCGCATCAGAGCAAGTTCCCACCAGGAATAATATCTGCGACTTTTTCTGTAATATATTTTTTGTGATCCATAGTTATCTCCTATTGTTGCGTGTAGACTCTTTCCCAAAACTTGATTAGTTCATCAATCTCATTTTCTATTTTTGCATTTATTGGCCCTGTTCTAAGCATCTCAAAGAAATTTGTCGTTTGAGTTGTTTTATATTGCATAGTTGCCTTTTGTGTTAAATCAGCCGCATTATCCCAGAGATATAGATATAAATCCTTTTTGTTTCTAAAATAGTGAAAAAGTAACGCCTTCGATATTTCCGCCTCATTGGCGATTTCAGACATTGGTGCCTTTTTATAACTATTCAAGGCAAATACTTTATAGGCCGCATTGATAATCCGCTGCTGCTTATCCTGAGATAAAGAATAGAATCTTTCATTCATCCTAAGCTCCTATTGACCGTATCGGTTAATTTGCTTATATAATACATCCATTGACCGATTTTGTGAAGGCTCCAAACCAGGTGATTCTTAATTTTTATATATGAATTATAAAATGTAGAACTGTATCGAGAAGGAAAATGGCCAGAAACGCCGGAAGGTGTTAGCGATAAATCCTTTCGGGATAAAGTGAGACTATGGGTAAGAGCAGAGGATAGCCGCGGTCCAGAAGCACTGAAACACAAAAATTTCAATAGGAACTGGACACCAGAAGAACGGCTAGAACTAGTATCCCAAGTAATGTCCGGAAAATCCTGTTGCATGGACCCGCCGCCACGCCATCGACAAGGGAACGAACCTGGGCCGCCACCTGATCCAAGCCTTTCAGGCTGGGGAGGTCACACCGGAACAGGCCCATGGGCTGCAAGTATGAATTTGTACTTACCACCCACATAGACAAAGATCATGTTCATAACCACCTGATTTTCAATGCGGTCAGCTTTGCGGATCACAAGCACTATCATTCCAACAAGCGGAGCTATCACGATATCCGCCGCACTTCGGACCGGCTTTGCAAAGAACACGGTCTGTCCGTCATCATCCCAGGACAGGACAAGGGCAAGAGCTATATTGAACATCAGGCTACGC
>VOFI01001663.1_pt1 | contig 30000 bp, 51 predicted proteins | sample 5384131 | NCBI WGS metagenome assembly VOFI01 (sample SAMN12384728, study PRJNA508395) | human gut metagenome | isolation source: healthy gut H | host: Homo sapiens
AGCGAATCAGATTATCTGGGAAAATCAGAAAGTTGAGATTTTTTATCCTACAGAGGAGGAACTTAAAAATCTGGATTACAGAAAGCAAGAAAGAGCTTTCTGGATGGGTTCGTATTGTGCGCTTCCCAGGAGCAGATACCTGCGCATGCTGCGGAACTCATGTGACGCGTACTGGAGAAATGGAATGGTGAAGCTGCTTTCTGTAGTGAAATTCCGTGAGGGGGTTCGTATGGAAATGCTGTCAGGTAAGCGAGTGCTTGATTATCTGAACATGGTAAACGAACAGAATCGTCAGATTTCCGTGAAGCTGTCTGCGAAAATGGACAAAACAGCGTCAGCGGTAGCAAGGCTTCAGGATGAAAATTTTGCTCTGAAGGGGAAGAGTACATGCGTTAGAAGAAGAATTTATCGTTGGCGAAGCTGCTAAATGGAAAGAAAAAGAGAATGTGCTTTTTATTCCAGGAAGGAATGGAAGCAGGAAGCGTTCAGAAGCTTACAGATGCAATTTTACAGGTTTGTAAGGGGCGCTGTGCAGTATTCTCCAGGAATGCAGATGGAAGCTATAAGTATGCTATGGGAGAAAAAGACGGAGACTTACGTCAGTTTACGAAAGAGATGAATGCAGTATTGAATGGCAGGGGAGGCGGTAAGCCTTTCTTTGTACAGGGGTCTGTGCAGGCTTCCGAGAAAGAAATTCGAGCCTTTTCGAAAATAAATAGCAACTGTTCAGTTCCTTCGCAAAAGCACCTTGCGGAATAGCACCTGCTGAATAGTTGTAATAAATAATAAAAAGAGGATTGGAAAAAATCCGTATTAGAGCGTGTTTGAAAAAGCATTCCCGCAATCTGTACGCCCCACTTTGCGGTATATTTTGCCCGAATTCGGTTGTCATAGCCCGCTGCGACGCCCTCCTCCGGACAAAATCTCCCGCAAATTGTGACGCATATCTTGCAGAAGTCCTTTTTTCCAACACGCTCTGCGGAAGAAAGGAAAAGCTGTATTATTTTTCGAGATAATCAGTGTTATATGAAAAAATGTTTGGAGAGTGTCATGCGCACCTGATCATGGATGGACTGAATTATAAAGAGGCAATTTCTATTCATAAGGATCATGTAAACGATGAAGTGATACGGAAACATCTGAAAGTTTATGAAGAGCTGGGGATTGTCTTTGTAAGAGATGGTGGAGATGCATTAGGAGTATCGGAAAGAGCCAGGAGACTGGCACCGGAATATGGAATTGATTATCGTACTCCTGTTTTTGCCATTCATAAAAATGGACACTATGGCTCTATCGTGGGAAAAGGTTTTGACACTATGAAAGAATACCATGTCCTTTTGAAAGAAGCGAAAACAAAGGGGCAGATTTTATTAAAATTATGACCACAGGACTTCTGGATTTTAATAACCATGGACAGATTACCGGAACGCCTTTAGACAGGAAGGAAGTCTGCGAGATGGTACATATTGCCCATGAAGAAGGGTTGGCGGTGATGAGCCATACCAATGGAATTTATGGCGTACAGGCAGCTGTGGAAGCTGGTGTGGATTCGGTAGAACATGGAAATTATATTGATCCGGAAACAATCAGAGAATTAGCTGACAGTGATAGTGTATGGGTTCCTACTCTTGTGACAATTCGAAATCTTCGTGGATGTGGAAGATATAAGGAATCAGTGCTGGATCCTATTATAGAACTGGCCGCAAAGAACCTTCGTCTGGCATACAAGTACCGAGCAAAGGTGGCTCTTGGAAGTGATGCAGGAGCTTATATGGTCTTACATGGGAAGGGCTTAATGGATGAATACCAGGCATTTATGGACATTCTGGGAGAATCCGGGGATGTGAGAGCCTGGCTGGCAGATGGAGAGAAAAGGATTCAAGGACACCTTCAGGCGTCCTGAATCTTGATAGATGTATAAATGTTGGAATTTTTGGATTTTGTAGGATCAAAGGTAATGCAGATACCTGCGCCGGATTCCATATTACTGGTGGAGATATCCTTTGCCCCCTCTGTAAAGCAGGTTATGGTTGCGCCATCGCCAGTTTGAAGTGTGACGGTATTTGCTGTATGGCCTATAATTGTACCGCTGACTGTGCTGGTAAGTTCCCGGCTTCCAAGAGAATCCGGATCATCACCGGTGACTGCTGTAACAGTAACACCATCCAGTGAATTTCCCTGAAATTGTCCAGTGTAAGTTATGGTTACATAGGAGCCTGGTGCTGTTCCACCTTTAAAGTAAGAAGGAGTCTGAGACAAATCTACATTTATTGTGCTATCAGAGCCAGAGGGAAGAACTGTGAGCGTATTCAGGGAAATATTCTGAATTTCTGCATGAATCTGCTGTTCTTTTGCTGAGTCATCGGCAGGAACTTGTGCAGGATCTGGTGTTGGTGTTGGATCTGGAAGTGTAAGCGGATCAATATCTGAAATGCTTAGTACTTTCAGATGACTGGCATTAAGAGAAGAACTTTGGGTATCCTGACTGGAAGCAAACTTGCCTTTAAAATGAATGTATACCCATACACCGGTATGGATGCCATTCTGATAATATTGTTCTGTTCCAGTGATTGGATAGGTGGCTGTTTTGCCTTTTTATTTTTTATGGTAATGGTATTTGGAGCCAGACTCTGTACTTCCCCATAGGCCTTTCGTACTTCCAGCTGATTCTTTTTTGTGAAAGTCGTCTACTACTTTCAATGCTTTTACAGTGCTGGTATCCTTGTTAGAGAGCTGCCCCTCATAAATGACACTGATTTCATCTCCAGTGATCATGCCATCTTCGCATTCAAAGTTGCTTCAGAAAGATCAAAAACGTAAGTTTGTTCCTGGCTTTCCATAGTCAGGGGTGGCACCGGTGAAATCCTTAAGGGTTCCTTTGATTTCATCCATATAAACACGCTGTTTGGGTGTTTCTGAAGTGTTCTGTAAGGTGGTTTCACTCTGGTCAGAAATAGAAGTATAGCTGGTGATCATATCACCGGCAGTACATCCTGACAGAGAGAACAGTACCAAAGAGCCAAGTAATAGTTTTGTGAAATTTTTCATTGTTGCTTTGTATCCTCCGAATCCGGAAATGGTACAGGAAGAAAATCGAAAACCTCTCGGCAGGCATTCCATTCCTCCGAGTTATCCGGCATACGATAGCCAAGTCCTGTACATTCTGTAGTAGCATTTGTATTCATGTAATTATTATAAAAAACATTGTAAGGATTCTGTAGTGGCGGCTGTTTTTGGCAGGATGATTTGTTTGTGGATTTTATATTCATAGAAACACTCCTTTTTTGTCAAATATTTTTCCTATATAAGGAAGATATTCTTAGAATATGCGAAAAGAGGAGAGTATGCACAAACATTTGTCAGTGAACAGTAACGACTAATTGTTACTGTTCACTCCGTGACCAGTAACGCGCTTCGCGATGCACAGAAATCATGCATTCGCATGATTTCGCGCTAAATTCTCGGGTTTTCTGTGAACTTTGTTCACAAAAACACTCGCGGAACGTTACCAGTAAACAGTAACGACTAATTTATTTATGTGAATATTATAACAAATACATATTGAAATTTCTATATTTTGTGCTATAATCATTTTAAATAAATAATAGCGAAGTAGGAATTTATGCGTCAAGTGTTCATTGGCTGGGGAGTCGCCGTGAAACGAAAAGCAGCAGGACTGTTTACGATATATTTTCCGCACCCGTTGCTACATGTGAGAACATCTCATAATGTGGAGGGATTATTATTTATGGTAACTACTCTGTTATTTTAATCATTATGGAGGTGTTTTTTTATGCATAAAAACAAACAGACATGGAGTGTTAAGACTCTTGTATTCCTTGCACTGCTGGTAGCAATCCAGCTTGTGCTGTCACGCGTTCTGGTAATTGATCTTGGTGTATATCGAATTACATTGGGAACGGTTGCCACTGTATTGGCAGGTCTTTGGATGGGGCCTGTAGCTGGTGGCGTAGAAGGTGCTGTTGCCGATATCATTGGATGTTTTATGAAAGGCTATGGAGTTAATCCACTGATTACTTTATCAGCAGTTGCCTGGGGTGTGATCCCCGGACTGGCTGGAAAACTAATGGCTGAAAAGAACAGAAAAGTAAAGACTGTTGTTATGTGTGTCGCAATTGCAGTCTCTGGCGTAGTGGGAACACTTGGACTGACCACTGCAGGCCTGGTAATGATCGGAGCAAACTTCTATGCAATTATGCCAGGACGTCTTGTACAGTTTGCAATCATGACTCCAATCTACTCCGTACTTACCAGTCTTCTTTATTACAGCCCGCTTACAGGCATGGTTGTAGGAAACATAAGACCTGCTAAGCTGGAGAAGAAGACCGTATAAATGGCAGCAGTCCAGGATCTGAATTATATACAAAACCCAAAATTAAATAATATGGCATAAGATGGATTATGAAGCAATGCACTACTGGAAAGTTGATTGTTTGAGAAATCAACTTGTTGAATAAGTCAAAAAATACGATTCCCAAATAAAAGGCTGTGATCAGGATAAACACTGATCGCAGCCTTTTTTAAACATGCTCTGAAAAGTTTTCAGTTTGTATGTGTCTGAACCCGGAACCAATAGGTGTAGAGATAATGAAGTCCAAGTGATTCATAAAGATTACGTGCGGGAGTGTTTCCCTCTACTACCTGAAGATAGGCCTTAGTTGCGCCTTTCTTTTTTCCTTCTTTTAGAAGCGCAGTACAAATCTGACGAGCATAACCCTTGTGTCTGAAATCTTCGCGAACATGGATAGCGTACAATCCAATATAATTTCGATCCAGAATTCCAAGCCCGGTTGCAATAATTTTTCCGTTACTCCAGATGGAGGCGCATACGGTGTCTTTTACGATGGCATGATACATGGATGGAACTACAGCACGGTGAACAGGATTAATAGTGCCTTTCAGATCAAAAAGACTTTCAATCCAAATATCTGGAATATCGTCAGTAAGAGTTACCTGATCGCAAGGCGCAGAAAGATCTGCTCCGTCCAGTGAGGCTGCCATAACATTTGTTGTATGCTGGATTTCGTAGTTGCGGTTTTCCAGAAGATAATCAAAATCCGGAGAAACCAGAGGACTGATCTTAAAAATTGCAGGGCTACCCAGTCGGGCATACTCTGCTTCGCAAAAAGAAACCTTTTCTCTCCAGGAAAGGGTAGAAGTTCCAAACTGCTCCACACTGTTTGTTCTATGTGTATAAAAATAGGAAAAACGGAGAATCCATCCATCATAAAGCTCCATTTTGTGGGAGGGCCATGCATTTAGTGACATATCTTCAATTTCTTTAATGATTTTATCCATAAAAAACCTTCTTTTATAAGTTTAGGGTCATTATACATAATTGTATCCGGCAATGCAACTGAAAATAGTCTGTTATAAGACAGATTGTTTTTACACATCTTGCAGAAAAACCTTTTTCAAACACGCTCTAGTACGGTGAATAGCCGCAAATTAATTTATACAATCTGTCTGCCAGAAATTTTTGTCCCTGCTCAGTAAGGTGAATCCCATCTGTAGTAATTTCTGAATATCCATAACGACGCGCCTTTTCATTCAATTCCTCATGCAGTGTAAGATAAGGAAATTTGAAACTGTTCTGATAGCTGGTGGATCATTTGTGATATTTTCTGGCGAAAAGGAAGCCAGGTTCTATAACAGGCAGGCCAGGGAAAAAGAAAGGGCTCCATTAAAATAACACGCGAGTTTGATTTTGTTAATATTGTTATAAGGTCTGCATAACATTTGTAAAAAGAAAAAAGCATATTCCTCTGCTGAAACGGTGTTCTGTCCGTATTCATTATTAATCCAATATCATTGATTCCGATTAAAATTGTTATAATATCACTTGTAAAATCAGAATCACCCTGAATTCTCTGCAGAAGTCTGTTTATAGTAAAGCCGTCAGTGCCATAATTGCGTACCTGATAGTCTGAGCCGTCCCTTTTAAAACGGTCTGACAGCATTTTTTACATAGCCATTGCCAAGGAAATCTCTGGAAAAGCAGTGATCGCAATCGGTGATGCTGTCACCAAGACATGTTAATATTGTCATAATTTTACCTCCGTTAATATTATACTGCAAGAACAAAAAGGTTTATAGTTTTTTAGAAAAAATTGTAAAAAAGACTGGACAAATGGAGATAGAGAACCTATAATAAGACTCACCAGAAGTCATCTGGTATCGAAGGTCATCTTTTCAGATCGACTATTCCCTATTCTACGAAAGATAAAATACAGAAAGCCTTTCTCAAACAGGCTCTAAAATACTTCAAGATAGCCTCCTGTTATTAGTAAACCTATGTAAAAGAAGGGATGGTACGTCTATGCTTTTTTACAGAATATTTCCTGCTATAGCGGCAGGCTGCGCCGCTCTGATGGATATTCAGAGAGCGAAGGTAGACAATGGCTGGCTGCTTTTTGTGTATTGGTCAGTTTGTTTACGCGAATATGGAAAATGGATGTTAGCAGTCTCGGATCTTGGATATGCGGTCTGCTGGTACCGATACTGATTCTGGGGATTTTATTCATATTCAGAATGCTGGGAGCCGGAGACATCAAGCTCTTGAGTGTTATTGGAAGCATGATCGGACCGACGAAAATTCTCAATTGCATTTCCTATTCCTTTCTGATTGGAGCTGTCATATCAGCTGCTCTTATGATTTCAAGCGGCATTGTCTGCCAGCGAATTCTTTACTTATTACATTACATCAGTGTTTATTTCAAAACAGGAAAAAGAGAACCCTATTACAAAAAGCGGTATGCCGTTGGAAAACTTTCATTTCACAGTTCCTATATTTTTTAAGTGCATTGCTTTATGCGGGAGGTGTCTATTGAAGAAGAATATTTTTGCTGTCTGTGATCTTGAGGTGGATTATGCCTTGAATTTTATGGATTATCTTAATCATAAGAAAAATATCCCATTTGAGATTCAGGCATTTACCAACGTAGAGAGTCTGATCGCCTATGGGAAAATGAATCACATAGAGTTGCTGCTGATTTCCCAGAAGGCTATGTGCCGTCAGGTGCAGGAATTGGAAATTGGTAAAATTGTTATACTTTCGGAAGGCGTGCACCCACCGGATCTGGACCGTTATCCAAGTGTGTATAAATATCAGGCCTCTTCAGATGTTGTGCGAGAAGTGATGGCGTGTTACGGAGCCGAGAAAGCAGTAGCCCCGGCTGTTTTTCCTGTACTGAAAAAGACCACGGAAATTTATGCAGTATATTCTCCTTTGGGGCGCTGCCTGAAAACATCGTTTGCACTTACATTAGGACAGATTCTGGCAAAAGAAAGAGCTGTTCTTTATCTGAATCTGGAGGAATACTCCGGCTTTGAAGAAATGTTGGGAAAAGGGTTCGCACAGAATTTAAGTGATCTTCTTTATTTTGTACGGCAGGAAAATGGAAATCTGATTTATAAGATGAACAGTATGGTACAGACAATAAACAATCTGGATTTCATTCCGCCTGTACGTACGCCAGAGGACATACGAGGAACTGCATGGGAAGACTGGGAAAAACTGATACAGGAGATTGTACTTCACAGTAATTACGAATTTGTGATTCTGGATATTGGAGGGGCAGTAGATGGGACTTTTCAAGTTCTGGATATGTGCCGGAAAATTTATATGCCAGTGCTGTCTGATCCGGTATCCATATCCAAGATTGCCCAATTCGAAAACCTGGTAAGAATCTGGGATTATCCGCAGATTCTTACCAGAACTGTAAAGGTACGCCCACCTTTTCATGGAGGAAACGTGGCACCGGAGAATTATATTGAAGGGCTGTTGTGGAGTGAACTTGGAGATTATGTCAGGAAATTCTGAGAAAGGAAAAGGAATGAGTCAGGAAATCTTTCGCAAACTGAGACGAATGCTCATGGAGAAGCTGGATGTTTACCGGGAACTTACAGACCAGGAAATTCTGGAAACGATTGATGAGCTGATCGTAAATACTCTGCGGGAATCAGGAGTGAGCCTGAAAGAAAAAGTGCAGCTTCGCCAGGAACTGTTTTATTCCGTCAGGAAGCTTGATGTATTACAGGAATTGATCGAAGATGAAACTGTAACTGAGATTATGGTGAATGGTCCGGATTCTATTTTCGTAGAACGAAAAGGAAAACTGACAAGGTGGCCGAAGTCTTTACAGATCAGGAAAAGCTGGAGGATGTGATACAACAGATAGTGGGAAAATGCAATCGCATTGTGAATGAATCATCTCCTATAGTAGATGCCAGACTGGAAAATGGCGCCAGAGTCAATGTGGTTGTGGCTCCGGTAGCATTAAATGGTCCAATTCTGACAATAAGACGTTTTCCGGATACTCAATTACAATGGAAAAGCTGATCGCACTGGGAAGTATAACTCCAGAGTGCGCGTCCTTTTTGGAAAAACTGGTAAGGGCCCGGTATTCAATTGTAATTGGCGGAGGAACGGGAAGTGGGAAGACCACATTCCTGGGAGCTTTGTCAGAGTACATACCAAAAGATGAACGGATTATCACTATTGAGGACAATGCAGAACTGAAGCTTCAAGGAATTGCAAATCTGGTGCGCCTTGAAGCCCGGGCAGCGACCATAAACGGAGCACCGGGAGTAAGTATAAGAGATCTTATTAAGTCTGCACTGCGTATGAGACCGGATCGAATAATCGTAGGAGAAGTACGGGGTGGGGAAGCTATGGATATGCTTCAGGCATTGAATACAGGGCATGAAGGCAGTCTTGGGACAGCTCATGCAAACAGTTGCCGTGATATGCTGGCCAGACTGGAAATAATGACATTGATGGCGGAACTGGATCTGCCGCTTCAGGCGGTAAGAAGGCAGATCGCCTCTGGCGTAGATATTCTGGTGCATCTGGGACGTATGCGCGACAAATCAAGAAAACTTCTGGAAGTTTCAGAAGTATGTGCGTATGCGGATGGAGAAATCAGGATACAACCATTGTATCAATGGCAGGATGGGCGTGGTCTGATGCCTGTGGAGCCTCTCCTGCACAGAGAAAAACTGGAACGGGCGGGGGTGAAATTATGATCAGGCAGAAAGTTGATTATGGAAAATACAGATATTCTCAGAAAGAAATTTTAAAATATATAGGAGAAAGTGCAGCATTGTGTGGTGCTGTAGATTATTTGTTCTATCAAACACCTTGGGTAATGTTGCTTGTGGTTCCGGTTTCTGTGTTCTTTCTGAAGTGGAAGAAGAAACAGATGATCAGAGAAAGAAACGGCGCCTTAATTATCAGTTTCGGGATGCATTGAATTCTATGAGTGTGGCGGTACAGGCTGGATATTCTGTGGAAAATGCAGTTTCTGCCTGTGTGCGTGATCTAGAGCAGCTATATCCGAAGAATGAAGATATTGTAGCTGAATTTCGTTATATAGAGACACAACAGAGAGTGAGTGTGCCGGTAGAAGAATTATTTCTGGATCTTGGGCAGCGCTGTAAGGTTGAGGATATTGAAAACTTTGCTTCAGTTTGTATACAGCAAAAAAGAAGCGGTGGTGATCTTGGAAATGTAATTCAGAAAGTGGCTCGAATGCTGGGCGATAAGATTGATGTAAAAAAAAAGAAATTGAAGCGACTCTGGCTGCGAAGAAGTCGGAACAGATGATCATGAGTCTTATGCCGGCAGGAATTATTCTTTATCTGCAGCTGGCATCACCGGGATTTCTGGATATTCTCTACGGAAATCCATTTGGAATCTGTGCAATGACAGTCTGTCTTACAGTACATGGAGCTGCTTACTGGATGGGGAAAAAGAATTGTGGAAATCGAGGTGTAGTTGATGTGGCTCCATATTGTCATTTTTGTTATATTATTGCTTTTGACCGTATGCAGTACTTTAGGTTGGATCCATGTAGAAAACATTGGTACGGTAAAAGGCAGAAAGATGTTTCTTGTGGTTGCTCTGGCAGGAAATATAACAGGAGGACTGCTGACTTGGACAAAAGGTGGCGGACAGGTATTTGAAGACGGTTATGAGTTGAAAAAAGGAGGAAAATGCTTATGAAGAAAAAATTTATGGTATCCGTGGAAGGAGAAGAAACAGGCAGTGTCTATGTACAGATCCCGGAAAAAGAACTGGAAAAGGAAGATACCGGGCAGCCGGAAGTGTTGACGAAAGAGGAAGACGAAGAACAGAAGCTTTTGGAATTTGTAGCAAATTATAACAGCGAACTGGAAGACTCTGAGTATTATTATCTTCCATCTGACTGGGAAGGAAGAAAACTGGAGTGGAAAATACCTTATGATACTACCGGAAACATGTTGGCAGCAATTTTCCTTGCAGCAGCATTTGTCATGATTGTTATAATTGCGCGAGAAGAGCAGAAAGCCAGAACGAAAAGATATGAAGAACTGATGATGGACTATCCGGGACTGATCATGAAGTTCACCTTGTTGGTGCAGGCTAATGACTGTTCGAAATACGTTTAGGGAAGATGGCTTCGGATTATAAAAAAAACAAAAATGAAAAACGTATTGCATATGAAGAGATTGTTACTGCCTGCCATGAAATGGAGAGTGGAATTTCAGAAATGGAAGCCTATCGCCGCTTTGGTGAAAGGTGCGGACATGTAAAATATAAAAACATTTGCAACATTATTGATCCAGAATCTTCAGAAAGGCAGCCGCCATATGGGAGAAATGCTGGAAAAAGAATCTGTGGAAGCCTGGGATGACAGGAAAAGAAAAGCAAAAGTTCAAGGAGAAACGGCAACTACCAAATTGTTATTTCCAATGATACTGATGCTAGGCGTTGTAATGGCTATTGTTATGCTGCCGGCCTGTCTGTCCTTTTATGGATAAATCCAATCCGGAGGCTGATTTTCATATTTAAAAAGAAAAGTGCCAAAGGAAATTTTTCAGGCTGAGGGAGGTGAGAAATATGAGCGAACTGCGCAGACTGATGAGAGAATTTCTGTGGGAAGAAGATGCTGTAGGCGTTGTGGAAATTATTCTGATCCTTGTAGTTCTTATTGCACTGGTCATGATTTTTAAAGACCAGTTGACCAGTCTTGTGAAGAATATTCTGTCAAAGATCACAAAGCAAAGTAATTCTATTTAAATGATTTCCAACTAACAAAATGATTTGAAAAGGAGAGGTGCGCCATGGTAAAAAAGAGGAAGTATTACTGTTTTTCTGGCCTTAACCCTTGGACTTATTCTGTCCCTGCTGAGCTCAGGACTCGAGTCAGCAAGAATGGCTGCGGCCAGAACTCAGATTTTGAATGGGATGGATATTGGACTGTATTCTTTATTTGGACAATATAACAAGTCCCTTTTAAAGGATTTTGACTTGTTCGCTGTTGACGGAGCCTGTGGGGGAAAGGAAATGAATCTGGCCTCTATATATGATAATCTGGAATCTTATATGAAGCCTGTGATGAAGCAAAATAGTCAGAAATTGTCAGTACAGCAGGGTGGCATTTCCGGTTATCTTCTGATGACAGATTCAGAAGGTGAAGTCTTTTATCAGCAGGCAGTCCAATACATGAAAGAAACTCTTGGAAGCCATGGGGCAAAGCTCCTTTTAAACAAAATTCAAGATATGCAGAAAAAGACAATTGAAGCGGAGCGACAAGGCAATGAGATAGAAAGTAAAGGAACCATTGAAAATTATGAAAGTGAAATGGACTCTGCACAGCAAAAAAGTCAGGCTTTGCTGGAAGAAAAAAAAGAAACAGGAACAGCAGAATGGGCAGGATGGGTTTACAGATGGAAAAATGCTTCCGTCTGTGACAGAAAAAGAAGCCTCCTGCAAAAGTTGAAAATCCTATTCCAGTAATTCGAAAAGTACGAAAAATGGGACTTTTGGATCTGGTTCTTCCTTTCTGGAAAAGAAGTTTCTGACAAAAAGGTTAAAACAAAAGAATTGGTTTCAGGAAGAAAACTTGAAACAGGATTGGCAATGGAGGATTCCGTAAAAGCAGATGGAAGTATGCTTTCCCAGGTTTTGTATCAGCAATATCTCATGGAAAAACTGGGAAACTATATAGAACCAGGAAAGAGCGGCTTGCGCTATCAGATTGAGTACATTATTGGAAAGAAAAACAGTGATGAGGCAAATTTGAAAGATGTAGCGAAAAAACTTTTGATGGTTCGGGAAGGACTTAATGTTGCATATCTGGTTTCAGATGCGCTTATGATGGGGCAGATTCATGCTATGGCAGCGGCAATTGCAGCCGCATTTCTTATTCCACCGGCAGTTGTGGTGATTGAAGGTGCGCTGATCCTATGCTGGGCTTTTGCTGAAAGCATTCTGGATGTAAGAGAGCTATTTGCCGGCGGAAAAGTGTCTTTAACTAAGAATGCCTCTAACTGGCAGCTGTCGCTGCAGGGGCTACCGGCATTGGTAGATAAGCTGGATACGGACAGGCAAAACGATGTAAACGGGTTATCCTATGAGGATTATTTGCAGATATTTTTATTGACAACTTCAAAGGCGCAAAAAGTTAAAGGGGGTATGGATATGATTGAAAGTTCGTTTCGGGAGATGGAAGACTGGAATGAATTTTGTCTGGATCATTGCATTACTGCACTGGAGGCTTCTGTGGATGTAAAGGCAAATAAAAAGAAAAGTGTTTACCGTAACGCGGGAATATCACTATATTTAGCTGGAAAATAGATTGTCTTTTGCCATATTACTATATAAGAAAGGCGCAGAAGGATGCTTTCCCGGAAAGGAGATGGAAAATTGATTAAAAGAAAAAAAGAGAAAAGATATACAGGCTCTAAGGAGCAGAACAAGAAGGAAGAGTTCTCTGGGAATCCGATCTGTCAGAAAGTCCCCGTTTTCTGCCAGAAGTCTTTTTCGGAAAAGTGTCTTTGTGCGCCTTTGGGAAAGAAATAAAAGAGCAGGTAAAAAAGCCAGTCTCACGATAGAAGCGGCCTTTGCCCTTCCACTCTTTTTCTTTGGAATGGTGACAATGATACATTTTATGGATGTATACAGAATTCAGACGGAACACTTAAGCAAACTGTGCCAGAGTGCAAAGGAAGCCGGAATGTATGCGTATGTGGTGGGAGGCGACGGAGTAGAAGAAATTACGCTTCCTGATGTTTACAAATACAAGCCAATTGGCGGATTGATACCGCTTCCGGCTAAATGGCAGTATAACAAGGTGAGGGTTCATGCCTGGACTGGCGCGGACAGAGGAAATGGGAATAGTGAAGAGAATAAAAACCGGAAAATATGGTGTATGTAACGGTTTCAGGTTCGGTATATCACAAAAAAAGCTGAATTGCAGTCACCTTAATTTGTCGGTTACTAAAGTGTCGGGTGGAAATGTTTCTTCCAGACGAAATGAAAATGGAGAGAAATATCATGCATGTGAAAGCTGCAGTAGAGGGCAAGCTCCAGGAAGTACAGTTTATATCACAAAATCTGGAAACCGTTATCATAATGACAAAAATTGCAGCGGCTTAAAAGGTCCGTACGTCTGGTAAAAGAGTCGGAAGCTGGTAATCTGCATGCATGTAAACGATGTGGTTAACAAGAAGAAATGGAAGGGGAATAAAATAATGGAACGAATTTGTATTCTTGCATTTCTTGGAATTAACAGTTGGAAAGATATACACACAAGAGAAGTTTCACTTTTGTCAATTGGTGTATTTGGAATTGTGGGAATGGTAAGAGCATGTTTTCTTGGAACTGTGAGTGTGAATCTGGTATGGAATGTCTGTATGGGGGCCGCTGTGATCGGGCTCAGTATCATCTCGAAAGGCGCTGTCGGGATGGGAGATGGTCTTTTATTTCTGTCGCTTGGGACAGTACTGCCTTTTGAGGAACTTTTGTCAGCATTTTTATTGGGACTTTTTGCTGCTGTTTTTGGGGAATTGTGGTGTTATTTCTGTCAGGCAAAGGGAAAAAGACTGAGATGCCTTTCGTTCCATTCCTTATGTTGGGATATATTGGAGGTTTAATTTATTGAAAAAGAGAATAAAAAAAGGGAAGCATGACAATAGAAGCAGCACTTTTAATGCCGCTGCTTTTGTTAGTTGTGACGATAACTTTGTATTTGTTTTTTACGTACATAATAAGGTCTGGCTCACAGCCGCGGCTTACGAAGCAGCTCTTGACGGCAGTCTGGAAACGGCACGGCCAGAAGGGAAAAGCCGTGATAAAGCATTAAAAAAGGAAAAGAACTTGGAAACACTGGATTTTATGAAAGCAAAAACCTGAAACTTCAGGTCAGCGAAGGAAAAAAGTGCAGGTAACGTATGATCTTGACATGTTTTCCATATATGGAGGATTTAACAGTCATTTGCAGGTAAAGGGAAGTGTCAAAAGTAATAAAACCGGTAACCTGGATCCGAAAAGTAAAGGGACTTTCTGAAGTGTCAAATAAGCTGAAGGGGTAAAAAATGAAATCAGAATATAAAAGAGATATAAATGGAAATTATCTTGTGCTGTATGAAAATGAAGAACCAGATACTTCTTCTTATCAGATGAGAATGCTGGTTGGCAATTCGATTCCATCTATTCTAAAATGCAGAGTGCAGGGAGTTGATGGACAGTTTATGGTGTGTTATGACATTACCTCCAAACAGTCTTTGCTTTCTCTTTATGAAGAAAAAGAAAATGGGTTACGAAGATCTTCAGATGATCCTGGGTGGATTTGTGCAGGTGATGGAAGATATGTCAGAATATTTGCTGAATCCATGCAGGTTAGTATTGAAGCCAGAGTATATGTATGTAGATGTGGAAAAGAGACAGATCTATTTTTGTTATCTTCCTGGATATGATGAAGATGTGAGACAGAAATTTCAGGAACTGACAGAGTATATTCTTCCGATTCTGGATCATGAAGACTCAAAGGCTGTAATGCTTGGGTATGGAATATACAGAAGAGCTTTTGGAAGACAGTTTTCATTTGGAATATATAAAAAGGAACTTTATCAGGATAGAGAGGAAATAGAAAAAAACAGTTGGTTCCTCAATTTTGCAGGAATCCGACACTATGGCAGAGAAAAGGTGTAATTCAGATGGCAGTGAGAAAATTGATCTGTTTGAAAATTATGGGGAGTCAAAAAGAGGAAAATCCTCAGGAAGAACATCTGGAGGAGTTGCTTTGGGAGGAAGAATTATCTGAAAAAAAAAGGAAAAAAGATGTTTGGGGTACGTCTAAAGGATTTTTGATTTGGTGTGTAACTGCTGGTTTTTTTGCACTGGTGGTTGTGACTGCAGAAACACTGGGGTATCTGCCGAGGGTATCTATGCAGGTTATTCTGGGAGTGGCAGCTGGGATTATGGTAATTGGAATGTTGTGTACCTGGGGTGTGTCCGTTATAAAGAATAAGAATTGCATCAGACATGAGAAAAAGGGACATCTGGAAATACAGAATAAAAGAGAAAATAAAAAAGTGAGTGAAGACTCAGGAAAAGATAAGGTGAACTTTTTAAAGATAGCATTGAAAGAAATACGACTTCAATGCAAAATACAGCAGAAGTATTGCACCAAAAAGAAAAAAATATCAATATCACAAAAAAAAATTGCGGCGAAACAGTGGTGTTATCTGCGAATATTGTTACTGGACCGGCAACTCTTGTAAGCCGTGAACCTGGTGAACTTGCTACGATTTATCTTCAGAATGAACTTACGGTAATTGGGAAAATGGAGAATGCAGCGGATGCGGTGATCGATCTTCCTACAGTAAGCCGGATACATGCGAAGATACGGAAACGGAGGGAGAATATTATCTTACGGATTTGAATTCACGCAATGGAACATCTGTAAATGGTCAAAATTTTAAAAGGGGATGAGGAATATTGCCTTCAGGATCAGGATCAGATAGACTTTTGCGCAGGCCAGGTATGTGTTTCTGAAATAAAATAACAGATTTATAAATTTACCGGGTCTGATCTGTTGAGGTATCAGAGAAATTGTGCTATACTTATTCTATTATCAGAAAGTAACAAAAACAGTCTCGAAAGTAGACTGAAAATATCGAGGTGATGGCGTGGAAGAAATAAAAAAAAAAGAACCAATAACGGTTCTTTTTTATACTTCTGAATATATTGATATTTCTTGTTGTTGATTTTACCGGCGGATCAGAAAACACTGCTCACATGATTGAATGTGGGGCTGCCTACCCACCGCTGATTCTTGAGAATGGAGAGATATACAGGTTATTTACCTGTATGTTTCTGCATTTTGGAATTTATCATATTGCTAATAATATGCTTGTCCTTTTTGTACTGGGACAGCGCCTGGAACCGGTTGTAGGGAAGATTAAATTTATTTTAATTTATCTTCTTGGCGGTCTTGGTGGAAATATTTTTTCTTTTATTGTGGAAATGAAATCAGCGGATTACGCCGTGTCAGCTGGTGCCTCTGGTGCCGTTTTTGCAGTAATGGGAGCAATGCTCTATGTAGTTATTCGAAATCATGGAAGAATTCAGGATATTTCCGTACGACAGATGGTGATTATGGCCGGATTCTCATTGTATTTCGGTTTTACAAGTACTGGTGTAGATAATGCAGCCCATGTTGGCGGCATGGTTTGTGGATTTATCCTGGCGGCAGTTCTTTATCATCCGGGAAATTTTTCTGGCAGAACAATGTGGAAGGATGTTTCCCCATCGGATTCAATTTCTGCATAAATGTTTCCATTGTGAGCCTGGATGATCTCTCTGGTGATTGCCAGCCCCAGTCCGGTTCCACCCTCTTTGAATGTAACAAATGGGGTGAAAATTTCATTCAGCTGCGATTCCGGTATGCCGCATCCATTGTCAGTTATGACAATATGTACCCTTTGATCGCTGGAAAAAGCACATAATTTCACTTTTCCATCAGCACTGGAAATTGCTTCTGCTGCATTTCTGAGCAGATTCAGTAAAGCCTGCTTTAATTTAACGGGATCAATAAAGAGGGCAGGCAGTGAGGGCGAAATATCAGTTTTTAAGGTAATGCCCAGGTACTGGTAAGTGGGCTGGATACTGGAAATAATTTCCTTAAGATAGGCAGTAAAAGCAGTTCTTTTTCCGTTCAAGTTTATGGGCATTATTGTAATCCGAAAGATTATTTAACAATTCTTTTTGGTATACTCCAGATTGGCTGTAATATCATTCCAGTAATCAAATGAGACAACTTCAGGATGTGTGTCTTCAATCATCTGGATCTCACTGTTAATAAGTGCTATGGGATTGCGTATCTCATGGGAAAATCGTGATAGTATCAGATGAAATTCATCCTGTTTTTTGTTTAAGATTAAATTATTTTTCATAAGCTCACCTCAAGTGAAGTGTATCATTGAAGTGGACAAATGACAAATAAAATCGTACTTAAAAAATCGAGATTATTCGACAGAAATAAAAAATACTGTTTCAAAAATTTTTTAAAAAATTTTGGAAAAAAATGTGATTTTCGCTATTATTAGACGTATAATTTATATATTCTATTTGGGAGGATAAGACTATGAGTAATTGTATTTTTTGCAAAATTGCAAACGGAGAGATTCCATCAGCAACATTGTATGAAGATGAAGACTTCAGAGTAATTCTGGATCTGGGTCCTGCAAGTAAAGGACATGCCTTGATCTTGCCGAAAGCGCATGCGGCTAATATCTATGAGATATCAGATGATATGGCTGCGAAAGCAATGATTCTGGCAAAGAAAATGGCCACAAAAATGACCGAGGCGTTAAAGTGCGATGGTTTTAACATTGTACAAAATAATGGCGAACCGGCAGGACAGACTGTTTTTCATTTTCATATGCATCTGATTCCGAGATATGAAGGAGATCAGGTGGGAATTACCTGGAAACCTGGAACTTTAACAGACGAGGTGAAAAATGAAATCCTGGAGAAATTGAAAAGCTGCTAGAAAACGGGGTACACAAGATGAATAGCGAAGAATTTAACACATTTTACAGACGGTATTATAAAGTCTCTGTTAAAATCGCAAATGGAATTGTACAAAGCCGTTTTACAGCCGAGGATGTTACACAGGAGGTATTTTCATACTTTTACGAAATAAAAAGAGAGACTGGATGCTTCCAGCGAAGAAAAGCTTCACGCATTGGTGGTATGGAAAACAACCAATAAAGGAAGGGACTACCTGAGAAAATCATATGTAAAGCGGGAAGTAATGTTTGACAATGATGTGGCTGAATTGCAGTATCGTACTACAGAAAGCGCAGAAGCGGCATTACTGGGGCTGGAAAAACAGAAATATTTATCAATGGCATTTGAAGGCCTGCGACGGAAAAATTTAATTAACTATATGATTTTTATGCGAGTTGTAATGGAAGGTGTATCTACTGAAGAAGTAGCGCGCGAATTTGGCTATACAAGAAATAATGTAAATAACAGAGTACTTAGAGCCAGAAAATGGCTTTTAGCAGAAATTTTAAGACTGGAAAAAGAGTAAAATTAAAAGCATACCTCTGTTAAATAACAGAGGTATGCAGTGTAAAATCAGGAATGAATACATTCTTCAATGAGATTCACAATATGCTGAATAGAATTTAAGTTTTTGCCTGCAGACATAGCCGCAATATATTTATTACGTTCCTGATAGAGTTTGCGGATTGCCTCTAAGAGAGACGCTTCTGTAATCTTTTCCTCCTCCAGTACCATACTGTAACCCTGGCACTCGAAGGAGCGGGCATTGAGAATCTGATCACCGCGGCTTGCCTTTGCGGACAATGGAATTAAGAGATTTGGCTTTGAAAGTGCGGCAAGTTCACAGATAGCATTAGCTCCTGCACGGGAGATTACTACATCTGCCAATGCAAACATGTCAGGAAGCTGTTCCTGAACATATTCATATTGGACATAACCTGTCAGCTGGATATTTTCATCCGTTTTTCCCTTGCCACAAATATGAATAACCTGGAATTCTTTCAGCAGTTCAGGAAGAATTTTTCGTACATTTTCGTTTACAGAAGCAGCACCCAGACTGCCGCCAATTACCAAAAGAACTGGTTTATCTGAAGTAAAACCACAATATGCGCGAGCGTGTTCTTTATTACCATGGAGAAGCTCTTGACGAATAGGAGTACCTGTAAGAACTGCCTTATCTTTTGGAAGATTATTTACAGTTTCTGGAAAGTTACAGCAGACTTTTTGCGGCGGAAGAAAGGCAAAGCTTATTAGCAAGTCCCGGTGTCATATCGGATTCATGAATGATTGCCGGAATGTGGCGTTTGCCTGCGGCAATTACCACTGGTACTGTTACGAAGCCGCCTTTGGGAAAATACTACATCAGGTTTTAATTTTTTCATAAGACTTTTAGCCTGAAAATAGCCTTTTATAACGCGAAATGGATCTGAAAAAGTTTTTCAAATCAAAATATCGTCTTAATTTACCGGAAGCAATTCCATAGTAAGGAATACCAAGCTCCTCAATAAGCTGTTTTTCAATACCATTGTAGGAGCCGATGTAAGAAATTTTATAACCTTTTTTCCTGTAAAGCGGGAATCAGAGCAATATTCGGGGTAACATGTCCGGCAGTACCACCGCCGGTAAGGATAATATGCTTCATAGGATCCTCCTGAATAAGTGTTTAATAGTTACAGTTCACTTTGTGAATAGCGACCTATTTAATAAATATGAACCCCTAAAAGGGAATTGTCAAGAAAAGAAAAAAATCTGGGAGAAAAAAATGAACAAAAAAAAGATAGGAGAGAAAACCGACAGTCTGTTAGAAGCTGAAATGATCAAAGAAGCAAAAATGATAGAAGAAAGTCTTCTTGGAAATGCTGCAAATGATTTTGAGATTTCGGATGAGGAACTGGATGAGGCGTATCAGCAGTTTTTAAAGAAAATGAAAGCAGAAGGCAAACTGGATGAAGATAAAATAATGAGGCCAATTCTGCAAAAGCTATGAATAATGATACAAAGACTGCTGAAATAGTGAAGTTTCCAGGATTCCGGAACGAGGCGTCCAAAGAGGAAAATTTAAAAGATGCTCAATCAACAGAAAGTTCAGCTGAGGAAATTGATTTTATTGCAGGATTTTCTGATAAGCTACGTCAGTTTGAAAAAGAAGAAAATAAACCCTGGTACAAATATGGAAAGGCAGTAGGGATTGCAGTTCTTGCTGCAATCGGTATTCTTGCCGGAAGTATGGCAAGCCAGGCTGATTCAGCGAAATTTGTCAGCTCTGTTCAGCATATTATAAATAGTGAAGATGTTATGCCATAAAAACAGAAAAATATATGTAATATAAGTAAGAGTTCGGGTAAAAGGGGGAATCTGTATGAAGATCACTTTTATTGGAGCAACACATGAAGTTACCGGGAGCTGCTATTACCTGGAAGCAGCAGGAAAAAAAGTTTCTTGTAGACTGTGGAATGGAACAGGGACCTGATTATTATGAAAATAAAGATATTCCTGTGCCTCCGGGAGAATTAGATTTTGTGCTTTTAACACATGCACACATGGATCATTCCGGAAATCTTCCTGCTATTTACGCAAAAGGCTTTAAAGGACCTGTATATGCCACAGAGGCAACCTGTAATCTTTTGCGATATTATGCTCCGTGACAGTGCCCATATCCAGATGTTTGAGGCAGAATGGCGTAACCGCAAGGCAAAACGTCAGGGGAAGCCTGAATTTGTTCCAGCTTATACCATGGAGGATGCATTAGGGGTTATTCGTAATTTTGTAGGCTGTCCATATGAGACTGGAATAATTCTTGGCGAGGGGCTGAGAGTAAAGTTTATTGATGCAGGTCACCTTCTTGGATCAAGCAGTATTGAGGTGAATATCTGTGAAGCTGGAGTTGAAAAAACAATTGTATTTTCGGGAGATATAGGAAACAAAAATCAGCCGCTTATAAAAGACCCTGCCTATTTTAGAAAAGCAGACTACGTGGTAATGGAATCTACATACGGAGACCGGAGCCACGGAGAGAGACCAGATTATGTGCGCCTTCTGGCAGATGTCATTCAGGAGACCTTTGACCGGGGCGGTAATGTGGTAATTCCCTCTTTTGCAGTGGGAAGAACGCAGGAGATGCTGTATTTTATCAGACAGATAAAAGCAGAAGGCCTTATTCACGGGCATGATAATTTTAAAGTGTTTGTAGATAGCCCTCTTGCAAATGAAGCAACAAATATTTTCGGTATTCATAAATATGATTGTTTTGATGACGAGGCTCTGGAACTTATTCGAAAAGGAATCAATCCTCTTAGCTTTCCTGGTTTGAAGATATCCGTAACAAGTGAAGACTCAAAAGCAATCAATTTCGATGATGACTGTAAGGTGATTATTTCTGCCAGTGGAATGTGTGATGCAGGAAGAATTAAACATCATGCGCCATTCAGTGGAACAGAATTCTTTTTTGGGCTATCAGGCTGAAGGCGAATTTCTGTACGAGGCAGAGGGCGTTAAGATACAGAAGCCTGCTGCGTTACAAAAAGCATCTAAGGCTGCAAAGGTATACGAATAAAGCTGCTTGCGCTTGGATACAGACTGCTTTCCGTCATACGCAAAAACGAGGGCTGTGCAAACAAAGATCTGGAGAAGTACGCAAAAACAGGCAAACAAAGATCTTTAAGGGATGTCCAATCTTTATGTGATAAATGGGACAGAACTGATGGGTAAGTGTTACAGTCTGAAAAGAAATCCCCGGGACAAAAATCCCGGGGAAGTAATTATGAAATCGCTTCTTTTAAAGCAGTGGCAAGCTGGTCAGGGCATGAAGTAGGTCTGCGTCCACACTGGATTCCCCTCCAGGCGTGCAATTACTTCTTTTCGCCGGCATACCTTCTACAAGTTTGGCAACTCCCTGTGTATTTCCAGAACATCCACCAATAAATTTCACATTGTGAACTTTCTGTTCATCATCAATATCATATTGAATTGCCATAGAACAAACACCTTTTGTTTTATATTCCATTGTTTTTCCTCCAATCGTTATGTAAAATCAGGAGCTCAGGAACGCTGGTCAGGTTATGAACAGCAATAGCTTTGCACCTTCTCTCATTATAGCAGAAGATATTATAAGTTTCCATGCCAAATTTAAGTTGGATATAGCAAGAAGTTTTGGTATAATGTCAGATGAAGAAGCAGTTAACTTTTCAAAAACAGAGGAGAATGCTAAATGAAAACAATTGGTATTATTGGCGCAATGGAAGTTGAAGTTGCGATTTTAAAAAGAAAAAATGGAAGATGTACGAATTATAAAAAAAGCTTCCATGGATTTTTATGAGGGAATACTTGCTGGAAAAAAGGTTGTTGTAGTGCGTTCCGGAATTGGCAAGGTAAATGCTGGTATCTGTGCTCAGATTCTGGCAGATGTATTTTCAGTAGATGCGATCATTAATACAGGAATTGCAGGAAGCTTAAATAAAAATATTAATATTGGTGATATTGTTCTTTCCACAGATGTTGTACAGCATGATATGGATGCTACCGGATTTGGATACCGCAAGGGACAGATTCCGCAAATGCCTGTATTTTTTTCTTTAATGCAGATGATAATCTCCGCAGACTTGCTGCAGAAGTATGTAAGGAAGTAAATCCGGATATTCAGGTATTTGAAGGAAGAATTGCTTCTGGAGACCAGTTTGTCTGCGATCAGGATGTTAAGAATCGAATTGTATCAGAGTTTTCAGCATATGCGACTGAAATGGAAGGTGCAGCCATTGGACAGGCAGCATACTTAAATGAAATTCCGTTTCTGGTTGTCCGTGCTATTTCTGATAAGGCTGATGGAAGTGCGCAGATGGATTACAGCGAATTTGAGAAAGCAGCTGTTGACCATAGTGTGAGGCTTACTTTAAATATGCTGGCGCGTATTTGAAAAATCATTCCCGCAATCTGCACGCCCCACTTTGCGGTATATTTTTCCCGAATTCAGTTGCCGTAGCCCGCTACGGCGCCATCATCCGGGCAAAATCTTCCACAAATTGTGACGTACATCTTGCAGAAAGCCTTTTTTCAAACACGCTTTGGCGCGTATTTGAAAAATGGTGCAATTGACCGAAAAACGGAAGCTTGCATATAATGAGAGTGAAATGGAAAAGGAATCGAAATTGCTGATATGATATATAAAGATTTTTATCCATTTTACACAAGCTATGCAAATCCCTTGCTCTACCGGGGAGAAAAGGAACAAGAAGAGGAATTTTTTCTGATGAAATCCTACTATCCGGACACTGCCAGAAAGATACAGGAAAAAGTGGAAGAAGAATGTGATCTTCAGGATTATGAAGGCAGCCGGCTTTTACGATGAATATCCTGACAGGTTTATGTTGTATCACCTTGGAAGGAAGATCGTGGATGAAGTAAGATCAGAGGCTGATATGGAAGCAATGTCTGATGGACTTCTTGGTGATCTGGTAGAAGTGCTTCTTTTTCATGAAATATCACGAAGAAGATGCCGACGAAGAAGATGCAGGGGAGATTTTTACAGATAAGACGCATCAAAATGACAATTAGAGGTTGCTGTGAGCGGAGTGAACAGTAACGATTACAGAATATAAAAGAAAATATTTATAATAAAAATGAAAACAATAGATGAATATTTAGAGGAACAGATAAATGAACAGCTGTGTCAAGCTATCCTAAGCGGCAGCAGAGGGGACGGACCATCCAAAGTAAAAATACGCCCGGTAGAAATCCGGGGGAAGGTGGTTTATCAGGCTTCTGAAACTGTAGGGACGAAGGTGCTCCATAAAAATTATTCCAGAGAGGAACTGATCTCATATTTAAAAGCGGGGCTGCAGCATGATTTTCTCAGCTTCAGGCAAGTGGGATGGCGCTGGATGGAACTATTCTGGTAAGCAAAAAAGGAAAGATGACCATAAAGACCAGACGTCATCCCGAAAATGGAAAAGGTCTGGCTTTCGGAAAGGACAAGACTTTCAGCAAGGGCACGCAGATATTGGCCCACAATCGTGTAAAGCAGTACATACTTAAGGAAAATATTCCAGTCCCCTTTCTTGTTGATCTTGGTGTTATGAATAAGGAAGGCAGGATTATTACCCAAAAAATACGATAAGTTCCGACAGATCAATCGATTTCTGGAATTTATTCAGGACATTCTTCCAAGACTGGATCAACAGCGGGAAGTGACCATTCTTGATTTTGGATGCGGAAAGTCCTATCTTACATTTGCCATGTATTACTATCTGAGAGAACTGAAAGGTTATGATGTAAATATTATTGGTCTGGATCTGAAAACAGATGTAATAGAAAAATGTAATCATCTTGCAGTAAAGTATGGATATGAAAAACTACATTTTTATCAGGGAGATATTGCTGATTATGAAGGTGTTTCTTCTGTTGATATGGTAGTAACCTTGCATGCCTGTGACACAGCTACAGATTATGCTCTTGGCGAAGGCTGTGGAATGGGGAGCGAAAGTTATTTTGTCTGTACCCTGCTGTCAGCATGAGGTAAATAGACAGATAAAAAAAATGAAGTGTTGGAGCCTGTACTGAAATATGGAATTCTTAAGGAGAGAATGGCTGCTTTGATGACAGATGGAATTCGAGCCAATCTGCTGGAAAGTATGGGATACGAAACTCAGATTCTGGAATTTATTGATATGGAGCATACACCCAAGAATTTGCTGATCCGTGCTGTAAAGACAGGCAAACCAAAAGATATGAAGAGTACAGTGCAGCTTATGAAGGAACTGCATATAAATCCTACACTGGAAAGACTTCTGTACCGTGAAGGGAGGTACAATCAGAGAGTTAAGAGGAGAAAGAATGATTAAATTTTTACGCAGAGCAGTGATTCTCCTGTTTGTTTTGTTCTCGGCGTGGCAGGAAGTTCGTTCCTGCTGAATAGTGAGACTACGGATGACCGCTCTGATATGAATGATCCGGTTTTTCCGGAGGTAATGGTTGATTTTGATGGAAATTATGCAAACAGGATGTATGGTTATGCACAGCCTATGCAGTCTGATTTTACCAGGGACAGTGTGACGCCTATTGATACATCCAAGGAACTGTCCTTTGTCATAAATGCCTATGATACAAAGGTGAAAAGCCTTTCCTATGAGATACGTACTTCAGATGGCAGTAAGGTACTGGAAAACCGTAAGATTAAAAGTCTGGATAAACAGGACAGCTATCTGACAACAACAATTAAGCTGAGCAGTGATCTTTCTGATGAACCAGGAGTATTCTTTGCAATTATCTCTTGAGACAAATAAGGGAACAGCTTATTATTATACAAGAGTAGTTTCCAGATCCAATGTGAATGCTGCTCAGTACGTGAAGTTTGTTGCGAGCTTTTATGAAAAATGTCTGGATAAAGCGTCCGCCGAGGATCTGACTGCTTACCTGGAATCAGATACATCCAGTACGTCTACCAACTATACAGATATTAATATCAATTCTACATTTGCCCAGATCAGCTGGGGCAATCTGAACCCTCAGATTTACAGAAAGGGAATTCCTGTAGTGAAGGATATTAATGAAACCACAGCCAGTCTTTCTGTTGAATATCAGATTGCGGCACTGGATGAAAATGGAAACCAGGAAATCTATGATGTGACAGAATTTTACCGGATGCGTTATACTGAAACCAGAATCATGCTTCTGGATTTTAAACGAAGTGCATCACAGGTATTTGAGGAAAGCTCCATCAGCATTTCCGACAAGGGGCTTTTACTTGGAGTCAGAGACAAAAATGTGGAATATATGATGAATGAAAACGCAGGAGTTCTTGCTTTCGTTCAGGAAGGGGATTTATGGTCTTATTCTCCTGATGATGGAAAATTTTCCAGAATTTTCAGTTTTCGCAAAGAAACGGATGGAGATTTCAGGGATTCCAGATACCAGCATAATATAAAGATCATCCGTGTGGAAGATAACGGAGATGTGGACTTTGTTCTTTATGGATATATGAACAGAGGCGTTCGGGAAGGATACTGTGGTGTTTGTGTATATCATTACAGCAATGATCAGAATGTGGTGGAAGAAAAAGTATTTATTCCGTCTACAGAATCCTACGAATTCCTGAAAGAAGATCTTGGAACATTATCCTATGTCAGTACAGAAAATGCTCTTTACCTTTTATTTGCAAATAAGCTTTATAAGATAAACATTTCAGATGGTACCAGTGAGGTTCTTGAGGAAGGAATTAAAATAGATGACTTTGCTGTTTCGGATACAGGTGCACATGCTGCATGGATCATTCAGGAAGGTGAAAGCGCCGGAAATATAAAAAGAAATAGATTTTTGAAACATTAGAAACCAGGAGTCTTGCGCCAGCTTCAGGGCAGTCTTTAGTGCTGAATGGATTTATGAATGAAGATCTTGTTTATGGAATCGTAGTTGATGGAGATGTGATCGCAGACGATAATGGTCATGAGACTACGGGGATTCATACGGTCCGTATTGAAGGATTTGATGGAACTTTGAAAAAAGAATATCATCAGGATGGATTGTATGTAACTGATATTACCATGGGAAACACTATGATGGAATTTCAGTTGTCCAAGAAGACAAAAAAAGGATACAAAGCAGTAAGCAAGGATAATATTCTGAATAATTCCAAAGCCTCGACCAATACTGTATCCGTGGAACTTGTGACAAATTCCAGAACTGGAACCCAGATACGACTGGCTCTCACTGAAACACCTGAAATTCAGGAACCGTTAGTAGTTTATGCAAAAATGAAAAAATATAGGTGATGACCGTATTATTCTGGATACGCAGATTCCTGAGGAAGATATTTATTATGTTTATGCAAAAGGAGGATTGGACAGTACATTTACAGATCCTGCACTTGCGCTTCAAAGAGCAGATGATCAGACTGGTGTTGTGCTGAATCGTGCTCAGCAGTATGTATGGGAGCGTGGAAATAAGAAGACAAAGCTGACTCTTAATCTGGAGGATGTGCCGGAAGCAATGAAGAGTGCATCCCTGGATGTTGCAGCACTACAGGAGGCTCTTGGGGATGAGGGTACTATCGTTGATCTGTCTGGTTGTACATTAGACAGTGTCTTATATGAGGTCAGCGCCCAGCGTCCGGTAATTGCCAAAACTGGGGATAATACCAGTGTTGTGATCATTGGATATGATGAATATCTGTACGATCCGCAGAAAGGGGAAACTTATCCTTACGGTATGAATGACAGTACGGAGCTGTTTGAAAAGGCCGGCAATATTTTTATAAGTTATGTTGAGAAACTGAAGCTTTAAAGTGGCTGTTGGGAAAGCCGGTACAGTCCGATATTGAACATGTATGCAAAAAATGCTGGATGTGAAAGATGCAGCAAAGTGGTGGTTAACAGTCTGTCTGTGGTGGAGGACAGACTGTTAAAAAAAATAAAGCAAAGGAAAACAGAAAAAACTAAGGAAAGTATTAAAAAACTGGTACAGTATGGAAAACAGGGCTGACTCCTGCCTGTGAAAAAACTATACAATAAATCTTCTTCTGGATGTTTTTAAAGAAGATGAATACACAGAACCGGCAGAGGAATATTCTGATATTAATCTGGAAGAAGTTCTGAAAAGAACTGTTAGACGAAGCTGTAGAACGTGGGCTGATTCAGGACAGTGTGGTTTACAGAGATCTGTTTGATACAAGATTTTCTCAGGGAAAAAATATGAGAAATCTCCGGAAGAAGCAACCGATTACTTCTATAAACTCAGTCAGGACAGCGATTATATTCGTCGTTATCGTGTAAAGAAAGATCAGAAATGGACTGTGGATTCTCCTTATGGAGCAATTGATATTACAATCAAAGAAAGATCCGAAAGCTATTGCTGCGGCAAAGCTTATCAAATCAAGCAGCTATCCCAAATGTCTGCTTTGTCCGGAAAAAATGAGGGATATGCAGGCCGCGCAAATCATCCTGCAAGAGAGAATCACAGAATCATTCCGATCACAATCAATGACAGTCCGTGGGGAATGCAGTACTCTCCTTATGTTTATTATAATGAGCATTGTATTGTATTTAATTTCCAGCACACACCTATGAAAATTGAGAGAAACACATTTATCAAGCTGTTTGATTTCGTGAAGCTGTTTCCACATTATTTTCTGGGGTCAAATGCAGACTTACCGATTGTGGGAGGTTCTATTCTCAGTCACGATCATTTCCAGGGCGGCCATTATACGTTTGCTATGGCAAAGGCTGAAATTGAGAAATATGTAACTATTCCGGGCTATGAGGATGTGGAGGCTGGTATTGTAAAATGGCCGCTGTCTGTACTTCGTATCCGTCATAAAGATGAGAAGCGCCTGATTGATCTGGCAACTCATGTGCTGGAGGTTTGGAGAGGCTATACAGATGAGGCTGCATTCATTTTGCAGAAACGGATGGTGAACCTCATAATACGATCACTCCGATCGCACGTAAAAAAAAGGTGATATGTATGAGTTGGATCTGACTCTGCGAAACAATATTACCACAGAAGAAAATCCTCTTGGCGTATATCATCCGCATGCACAGTACCATCATATTAAGAAGGAGAATATCGGTCTGATCGAGGTTATGGGCTTGGCAGTTCTCCCTGCGCGACTAAAAGAAGAACTGGAGCTTTTGGAAGAATATATTCTGGATGGCAAGGATGTTGCTTCCAATGAGAAGATTGAAAAACATGCCCAGTGGGTAAAAGAATTCCTTCCGAAGTACGATCATCTTGATAAAGACAATATTGAAGAGGTTCTTCACAAAGAAGTTGGAAATGTGTTTGTTCACGTGCTGGAAGATGCTGGTGTTTACAAATGTACAGGAGAGGGCAGAGCTGCATTTATGCATTTTATTGAAAATTTGTAACCAAATCATAAAGACAATCTTTTGGAGTTGAAAGAATGTGTCCGTTTGATTATACTGAAGACAGCACAGAAGATGAAATAAGAACTATTTATTTTCTGTGCAGATGATGAAAGCAGGAGAGACATTAAAAAGCAGAGGAGTGCCTATGAAAAATAAAACAAAAAAAGAAAAAATAGGATTTTCCGGGTTCTGTTGGCCACAATGTTGATTTTGTTCGGAGTTTCATTTAGAAATGATGGAAAAATTGGGATTAGTGGTGTTCAGTCTGTACAGGCGGCCACTAAGAACGTAGTTGTCAGATTCTGGAATCAAAGTGGAAAAACATCTTATTCCAAGCTGCGTATAAAGGTAAGTGCCGGGAAAAAAATTAAGCTTCCGGCAGTTCCTGCAATTACCGGATACAAAAATCTTGGCTGGTCCACTCAGAAAAACGATACCAAAGCGGTATATGCCGCGGGGAAAAAAAATACGTCTGAAAAAGAATATAAATCTGTACGCGGTGCGTAAAAAGTTGGTATATATAAAGTTTATTTCTATGATAATACCGGAAGCACCAGTACAGTATTTAAGAAACTAAACAAAGCTGTTACAAAAAACGGATATCTTACCTTGCCAGAGCTTCCACAAAAAAGCGGCTATAAGGCAGTTGGATGGAGTACTAAAAAGAATACTTCCCAAGCGGCGTATACAGAGGGACAGAAGATTCGAATCAAAAAAATATAAAATTATACGCTGTTTACGAGTCAGATACAACATTTACAGTGGCTTTGTGCAAGAATAATGGAACTGTTTACAAGACAGAGAAATGTAGCATCTGGAAGTTCTTATACATTGCCATCTGTAAGAAATGCATCCGGATACACCTTTATGGGATGGGATATCCAGTTAGGAAAAAGCACAGCACCGCGTTATGAAGCTGGTGATACTATTACAGTAAACAGCAACATAAAGCTGTATGCAGTTGTGTTTAACCGTTCCGCTGAGGAAGACCTGACTCTTTCAGAGCTTCTGCAATCCGCAAGCAGCTGGAAGATTGGAAATGGCAGCAGCCGGGGGGACAATCACATTATTTTTTGTAGGAGACTCCCCGAACTAATCGTATGCAGAGAACGCTGCAAAAATTAAATTCAGGGTATTATGAGTCGAATCTGCTGCGTGATATTGATTTTGTATACGAAGAGGAAAAAGGGCCTTGAATGGCTGAAGTCTCAGGGAATGAATACGGTTCTTTCTATTGCAGAAGAGAATTATTCCGTTCTGAAACCAACTGCGGTTATTTTTAAT
>VOFI01002696.1_pt1 | contig 29957 bp, 32 predicted proteins | sample 5384131 | NCBI WGS metagenome assembly VOFI01 (sample SAMN12384728, study PRJNA508395) | human gut metagenome | isolation source: healthy gut H | host: Homo sapiens
AGATTATGCTGAGATCGCAGGGATTGAAATGGTACATATCAACAAAGATACCACAATCAGCTGCTTCAAGAAAGAACTGCGCATGAATGAGGTTTATTATATGTTGAATAAAGCACTTTGCTAAACCTTAAATAGTGATTTCGACATGAAATTAGATGCTAAATCAACAATAGAAACAGGCAAAGCCATTCTGGGTATAGAGCTCGGTTCAACACGAATCAAAGCAGTTCTGATAGACCGGGAAAACAGGCCTATTGCCCAAGGCAGCCACACTTGGGAAAATCAGTTAGTCGACGGGCTTTGGACGTACAGTATTGAAGCCATTTGGTCCGGATTGCAAGATTGCTACGCTGACCTTCGTTCGAATGTGAAGAAGTTATATGACGGCATAGAAATCGAGAGTCTGGCGGCTATCGGCGTCAGTGCCATGATGCATGGTTATATGCCATTCAACGAGAAAGAGGAAATTCTCGTGCCTTTCCGTACTTGGAGAAACACCAATACAGGCCGGGCGGCAGCAGAACTATCGGAGCTATTTGTCTATAACATCCCTCTGAGGTGGAGCATTTCCCACTTGTACCAAGCTATCCTGAACAACGAAACGCATGTCAAAGATATCAAATTCCTGACAACCCTTGCAGGTTATGTACATTGGCAAATAACAGGTGAAAAAGTATTGGGCATAGGAGATGCATCGGGAATGCTCCCCATAGACCCGGCTACCAACAACTATTCTACTGAAATGGTGGAGAAGTTCGACAATCTGATTGCTCCTAAAGAATATAACTGGAAACTTGAGAATATTTTGCCCAAAGTACTGTCGGCAGGCGAAAACGCCGGTGTCCTTACACCGGAAGGCAGCAGAAAGCTCGACGTATCCGGTCATTTGAAGGCAGGAATACCGGTCTGTCCGCCGGAAGGAGATGCCGGTACCGGCATGGTTGCAACCAATGCAGTCAAGCAGCGTACCGGAAACGTATCGGCAGGTACTTCCTCATTCTCCATGATTGTATTGGAGAAAGAGTTGTCAAAACCCTACGAAATGATCGACATGGTTACAACTCCTGACGGAAGCCTCGTAGCCATGGTACACTGCAACAACTGTACATCCGACCTCAACGCATGGGTCAACCTGTTCAAAGAATATCAGGAACTCCTGGGTATCCCCGTAAATATGGATGAGATTTACAGCAAGCTCTACAATATTACCCTCACAGGTGATACTGACTGCGGAGGTCTCCTCTCATACAATTACATTTCAGGAGAACCTGTAACGGGACTTGCCGAGGGAAGACCATTGTTTATACGTTCGGCAAATGATAAGTTCAGCCTGGCAAACTTTATGCGGACTCATTTATATGCCTCGGTCGGAGTTCTCAAGATTGGCAACGATATCCTGTTCAACGATGAAAAAGTCAAAGTAGACAGAATTACAGGACACGGAGGACTATTCAGAACAAAGGGAGTAGGCCAAAGAATACTTGCGGCAGCTATCAACTCACCGATTTCAGTCATGGAAACAGCCGGTGAAGGCGGCGCCTGGGGTATTGCCCTATTGGGTTCTTACCTTGTGAACAATGAAAAGAAACAATCCCTTGCCGATTTTCTGGATGAAAATGTATTTGTCGGCGACGCGGGTATCGAGGTATCACCTACGCCCGAAGATGTAGCCGGCTTTAACGCATACATCGAAAGCTACAAGGCAGGATTGCCTATTGAGGAAGCAGCTGTCAGATTCAAATAAAATTTTCTGCCAAAGTCAAACAAGTTTGCAAAACGCCCGCTAATTGTGCGGGCTGATTTTGCAAGCTTGTCAAATCGATGCTAAAAGCCAGCGGGCGTAAATCACGGTTAATCCGGGAAATATAAAAGCAAAAAAGCAGTCGGCGAAATCCTTACTTCGGCAAATCTGACTGATCACAATTCTTTTGAAAATCCTAATATTGTAAAACCGGCACCCTTCAAAGAGGTAAAAATCAATAAAGGCACAATGAAGGTAAAACTTCCTGCTAAGTCCATTGTTACTTTAGAGTTACAGTAATTTAAGGGCAAATACTTATTGTACCACAAACAAAAAGACTGTTGAATTGGTAATAAAAAAGATAGCTCTTTTGGATTGTTAAATCCACATAAAGAGTTATCTTTGCCAACAATCTGACAGAAATCAATTAAATTTTAATGATATGAACGATAATAAACTTATGAATCGTGCAGCGGATAACATCCGTATTCTCGCTGCTTCAATGGTTGAGAAAGCCAATTCCGGTCATCCGGGTGGCGCCATGGGTGGTGCTGACTTTGTAAATGTACTCTTCTCTGAGTTTCTAGTATATGATCCTGAAAATCCCCGCTGGGAAGGACGTGACCGTTTCTTCCTCGATCCGGGCCACATGTCTCCGATGCTTTATTCTACGTTGGCATTGACAGGAAAATTCACATTGGACGAACTGAAAGAATTCCGTCAATGGGGAAGCCCTACTCCGGGACATCCTGAAGTAGACATCATGCGTGGCATCGAAAATACTTCCGGTCCGCTGGGACAGGGACACACTTTCGCAGTAGGTGCTGCTATCGCTGCCAAATTCTTGAAAGCCCGGTTCAACGAGGTGATGAACCAGACAATCTATGCTTACATCTCTGACGGTGGTATTCAGGAAGAAATCTCTCAAGGTGCCGGACGTATTGCCGGTGCACTGGGTCTGGACAATCTGATTATGTTCTATGACTCCAACGACATTCAGCTTTCTACAGAAACGAAAGATGTGACCGTTGAAGACACTGCCATGAAATATGAAGCATGGGGCTGGAACGTACTTAGCATCAACGGTAACGATCCTGACGAAATCCGTGCAGCAATCAAAGAAGCACAGGCTGAAAAAGAACGTCCGACACTGATTATCGGTAAGACTGTAATGGGTAAAGGTGCACGTAAGGCAGACGGCAGCAGCTACGAAGCCAACTGTGCTACTCACGGTGCTCCTCTCGGTGGCGACGCTTATGTAAATACAATCAAGAATCTGGGTGGTGATCCGGCCAACCCGTTCGTCATTTTCCCGGAAGTAGCCGAACTGTATGCCAAACGTGCAGAAGAACTGAAGAAAATCGTAGCAGAAAGATATGCAGTAAAAGCCGAATGGGCGAAAGCAAATCCTGAACTGGCCTGCAAACTGGAAGCTTTCTTCTCCGGCAAAGCTCCGAAAGTGGACTGGTCTGCTATCGAACAGAAAGCAGGTAGCGCTACCCGCGCAGCCTCTGCAACTGTATTGGGCGCACTTGCTACACAGGTAGAAAACATGATCGTTGCTTCTGCCGACCTTTCCAACTCGACAAGACTGACGGTTTCCTGAAGAAAACACATTCTTTCAAGAAAGGTGATTTCAGCGGGGCATTCTTCCAAGCCGGTGTATCCGAATTATCAATGGCTTGTATCTGTATCGGTATGTCACTACATGGTGGTGTGATCGCCGCTTGCGGTACATTCTTCGTATTCTCCGACTACATGAAGCCTGCGTTACGTATGGCCGCTTTGATGGAGCAGCCCGTTAAGTTCATCTGGACACACGACGCTTTCCGTGTAGGTGAAGACGGTCCTACTCACGAACCGGTAGAACAGGAAGTACAGATCCGTTTAATGGAAAAACTGAAAAACCATAAGGGACACAATTCTATGTTGGTACTCCGTCCGGCAGATGCAGAAGAAACCACAATCGCATGGAAACTGGCTATGGAAAATATGTCTACTCCGACAGGATTGATCTTCTCTCGTCAGAACATCGCTAATCTTCCGGCTGGAACTGATTACGAACAAGCCACCAAGGGTGCTTATATCGTAGCTGGTTCAGATGAGAACCCGGACGTTATCCTGGTAGCTTCAGGTTCGGAAGTTGCTACACTGGTGGCCGGCACTGAATTACTTCGCAAAGACGGCGTAAAGGTACGTATTGTATCTGCTCCGTCCGAAGGGTTGTTCCGTAGCCAGCCTAAAGAATATCAGGAATCAATCCTTCCGTCAGATGCTAAGATCTTCGGTCTGACTGCCGGTCTGCCTGTCACTCTTCAAGGTCTGGTAGGTTGCCACGGTAAAGTTTGGGGATTGGAATCTTTCGGTTTCTCTGCTCCTTATAAAGTATTGGATGAGAAACTTGGATTTACTGCCGAGAACGTATATAACCAAGTAAAAGCAATGCTTTAATGAAAACAATCGGATTAGCATGCGACCACGCCGGTTTTGAACTGAAAGAATATGTTCGCGGCTGGCTGGAAGCAAAAGGCTGGGCTTACAAAGACTTCGGAACCAACTCTGCCGCAAGTGTAGATTATCCGGACTATGCCCATCCGCTGGCTCTTGCAGTGGAATCGGGAGAATGTTATCCCGGTATCGCTATCTGCGGCAGTGGAAACGGAATCAATATGACGCTGAACAAGCACCAAGGGGTTCGTGCCGCTCTCTGCTGGAATGCAGAAATAGCGCACTTGGCCCGTCAGCACAATGACGCCAATATCCTGGTAATGCCGGGTCGCTTCATCAGTACTGAAGAGGCGGACATGATTCTGACAGAGTTCTTCTCCACACAGTTTGAAGGGGGACGCCACCAGAACCGTATAAATAAGATTCCAATAAAATAAGCCTGAAAAGACTTACAAAATAAGGCAGCTATTATTATTCGGGGGATCACCTCAAATAAAATAGCTGCCTCTATTTTTTTTGAATAATCCAAGCGTATATCCGGGAAATATGTATTCAATATTTACCACTTAAATATCCCCCAAACATTCATTTGTTTTTTCGCTTTCATAATCCATTGAAAATAGTTTATCCTTCATACACAAACTTTTTTTAAGTTTATAATAAAAACATTCATAGTTTATTATAAACGGGTATAGAGTTTATTATAAACTTTCAAAAGGCATTGCAGTAGCTTATATTAGAATTTATACAACAAAAAAGGCTACAAAACCCGTAAGAGTTTGCAGCCTTAAGCCTTTGAAGGGATTAGTTATACCCTAAATTCCAGAAGTATCACCTAGGACATCTGTTGTAATATTACACTTTATTATAATTAAATATAGACGCTTATATGGATTACTTTCTTTCATTTTCAAATTTTAATTTATAGTTTTACTGCACGTTACTTCTACAAATATACAACATAAAAATGCGTTTGTCAAGTCCTTTTCATTACTGACTGCATACTTAATGTAGAAAAAGAAACGCTTAGCGTACAAAAACACTGTTTTTTCTATCAGTATCACTTGATAAATCCGAGGATAAACTGATAGCAAAAGTAACCGCAGACAACAAACTTCAACAAAGTGCCCAGTATAAATCCGATTAATGAGCCTACTCCTGATTTGAGTGCTTGCGAGAACTCTTTATTGCCAAGCAATTCACCAATCACTGCTCCCAGAAACGGACCGAGAATAACACCCCAAGGCAAGAAAAGAAGTCCGACAAGGGTCCCGATTATACATCCCCAATTTCCCCATTTACTGCCACCGCTATACTTACTGCCAAGCATCGGAGTAAAGTAGTCCAACACCTGCACCACGGCTACAATCAACAGCCAGATTATCAACTGTGTCGGAGTATAGTGTACCTTATCTGTAAAATGAAGAAATACCAGTCCCAAATATGCTATGGGAGGACCGGGAAGGAACGGAAGCACACAGCCGGCCAACCCGGCTATCATGCAGAGGGCGCTTACTATAATCAGAATAACATCCAGCATAACCTATCTTAGTTTAATATATGCACAAAAATACGGTATCTTTCAATATATACAAGGACATATCAAAACTTTATATCATCCTTACCTCTTCACTTTCTTCCGTACCTTTGTAATCTACTGTGACCTACAACCACCCCAAACGTGAAATACAGGTCAATCAAACCTCTTTTAATTATTTATTCATCTAATATGCAATAAACTCAAAACGTTGCAAATTTCCGTCCACGTTTGCCCCATTTACATAAATAAAAACTATCTTTGCGTTTCAGAATCCCGAAAGACGAAAGAAATGGAGCAAATAGACAACCTAAAAGAGCTTATCAATCAGGGGGATGTGGACACAGCGATTAAGCAATTGGACCAGCTTCTCCAAGACAGTTCTGTCGAAAAAGAGAAAGATACTCTTTACTATTTACGGGGAAATGCCTACCGAAAGAAAGGAGATTGGAAGCGGGCACTGGACAACTACCAGTATGCCATCGAGATCAATCCGGACAGTCCTGCCGTTCAGGCCAGGAAGATGGTAATAGATATCCTCAACTTCTACCACAAGGATATGTTCAATCAATAAAAGAGATGTATAATCAATAACCGTACTCAAAGATAACGTAATAAAATAAAGATTATGGCAAAAATCAAAGGAGCAATCGTAGTCGACACGGAGCGTTGCAAAGGATGCAACCTGTGTGTAGTGGCGTGTCCGCTCGATGTAATCGCCCTCAATAAAGAGGTAAACATGAAAGGCTATAACTATGCCTGGCAAGTGAAAGAAGATACCTGCAACGGATGCAGCTCGTGTGCAACGGTTTGTCCGGACGGATGTATATCTGTGTATAAAGTAAAAGTAGAATAAAAGAAAAGAATATGGCAGAAGAAGTTGTATTAATGAAAGGAAACGAAGCCATCGCCCACGCAGCTATCCGTTGCGGTGCCGACGGTTACTTCGGATATCCTATTACTCCCCAATCGGAAGTGTTGGAAACGCTTGCCGAACTGAAACCGTGGGAAACAACCGGCATGGTAGTTCTCCAGGCAGAAAGTGAAGTGGCAGCTATCAATATGGTATATGGAGGTGCAGGTAGCGGAAAGATGGTATTGACCTCTTCCTCAAGTCCCGGCGTGAGTCTGAAACAGGAAGGTATCTCCTACATCGCAGGTGCCGAACTTCCTTGTCTGATTGTGAACGTAATGCGTGGCGGTCCCGGATTGGGAACTATCCAACCCAGCCAGGCTGACTACTTCCAGACAGTAAAAGGCGGTGGCCACGGTGATTACAAATTGATTGCTCTTGCTCCGGCGTCCGTACAGGAAATGGCGGATTTCGTTGCGTTGGGATTCGAACTGGCATTCAAATACCGTAACCCGGCTATCATCCTCGCCGACGGTGTGATCGGGCAAATGATGGAAAAAGTGGTTCTTCCGGCGCAGAAACCACGCCGTACGGAAGAAGAAGTGATAGCACAATGCCCATGGGCTGCTACCGGAAAAGCTAAAGGCCGTAAGCCGAACATTATCACTTCTCTCGAATTGAAACCGGAAGCCATGGAAATCAACAACCTCCGTTTCCAGGCTAAATACCGTGAAATTGAGAAAACGAAGTACGCTTCGAAGAAATAAACTGCGAAGATGCAGAATATCTGATTATTGCTTTCGGTTCAATGGCACGTATCGGTCAAAAAGCCATGGAGCTGGCACGCGAAAAAGGTATCAAAGTAGGTATCCTCCGTCCTATCACATTATGGCCGTTCCCGACAAAAGCAATTGCTGCTTACGCTGACAAAGTGAAGGGTATGCTCGTTACAGAACTGAATGCCGGACAGATGATTGAAGATGTCCGCCTGGCTGTTAACGGTAAAGTAAAGGTAGAACATTTCGGACGTCTCGGCGGTATTGTTCCCGATCCGGACGAGATTGTAACTGCTTTGGAAGAAAAAATAATCAAATAACGAAACGATGAATCCTGATAAAATAAGAAACGTACTGAACATCCTATTTATGATATTGGCTCTTGCAGCTATCATCACCTACTTTGTAGCAAAAGAAGATTTTAAAATGTTTATCTACGTATGCGGCGCGGCAATCTTTGTCAAGCTGATGGAGTTTTTTATACGGTTCACCAACAGATAAGGAGAAGAAGTTATGACTAAAGAAGAAATAATCAAACCCGAGAATCTGGTTTACAAGAAACCGACTCTGATGAACGATAACGCCATGCACTACTGCCCGGGTTGCAGTCACGGTGTGGTACACAAGCTCATTGCCGAAGTCATTGAGGAAATGGGTATGGAAGATAAAACGGTGGGAATCTCTCCGGTAGGATGTGCAGTGTTCGCCTACAACTATCTGGATATTGACTGGCAGGAAGCAGCACACGGACGTGCTCCTGCTGTGGCGACTGCTGTGAAACGCCTGTGGCCGGACCGCCTTGTTTTCACTTATCAGGGCGACGGTGACTTGGCTTGTATCGGTACAGCCGAAACGATCCACGCATTGAACCGTGGTGAGAATATCACGATTATCTTTATCAATAATGCGATCTACGGTATGACCGGCGGACAAATGGCACCGACTACACTGGTGGGAATGAAAAGTTCCACTTGTCCTTACGGACGTGACGTCGAGCTCCACGGTTATCCGCTGAAAATCACCGAAATCGCTGCCCAACTGGAAGGAACTGCTTACGTAACCCGCCAGTCCGTACAATCCGTACCGGCGATTCGCAAGGCGAAGAAAGCGATCCGTAAAGCATTCGAGAATTCAATGAGCGGTAAAGGTTCTAACTTAGTGGAAATCGTTTCTACTTGTAGCTCAGGCTGGAAGATGACTCCGGAGAAGGCGAACAAATGGATGGAAGAACACATGTTCCCATTCTATCCGCTGGGTGATTTAAAAGATAAAGAATAACGCTAAAAGTCAACAGAACAATGAAAGAAGAAATAATTATAGCAGGATTCGGTGGACAAGGCGTATTGTCTATGGGTAAGATTCTGGCATATTCCGGTTTGATGGAAGGCAAAGAAGTGAGCTGGATGCCGGCATACGGTCCCGAACAACGCGGTGGAACAGCCAACGTTACAGTAATTGTAAGCGACGACAAGGTTTCTTCACCCATTTTGAGTAAATATGATACTGCTATCATTCTGAACCAGCCTTCACTCGAAAAGTTTGAAAATAAGGTGAAGCCCGGTGGTATCCTGATTTATGACGGTTACGGAATTATCAACCCTCCTACCCGTAAGGATATTAAGGTATATCGTATCGACGCAATGGATGCAGCTAACGAGATGAACAATGCCAAAGCATTCAATATGATCGTACTTGGCGGTTTATTAAAACTCCGCCCGATTGTGACATTGGAAAATGTAATCAAGGGATTGAAGAAAACTCTTCCGGAACGCCATCACCACTTGATTCCGATGAACGAAGAAGCTATCAAGAAAGGTATGGAATTAATCCGTGAGGTTTAATTAACAGATAATGTGCAATGGATAATTGATAATTATTAGCTACGTGTAGTACGTATGCAACATAATTTTCAATTATCCATTATCATTAAATCAATTAAAGTAAGTATCTTTGCCTCCAATTATGAGACGAATCTTACTATTATATATATTACTTTCCGTTGTAGGGCTGACAACTGTCCATGCACAGTTTAATCCCGGTCGTCAACAAATCGACGAAAACGGATATGACCAATACGGTAACCAGGTAGACCCTGCAATGATTCCGGACAGACTGGATAGTGCAAACGTTGAAGTAAAGGGATTACCACCTACCTTATATATGTGGCGGATCAAAAACCAGCTGGGTGACCGGACGATAATCCCTGCCGACACCGCCTATCACCACTTTCAGAACACGAATCTCACGGAAGGAATCACCGGACATTACAATTATCTCGCCAATATGGGGTCGCCCCGTATGTCACGCATCTTCTTTGACCGCCGTTATCCGGAGCCGACCATTTTCATGGAACCTTTTTCCAGTTTCTTTGTTCGTCCCACAGAATTTAATTTTACGAACAGTAATGTTCCCTATACCAATCTGACGTATCATAAAGCCGGTAATAAAGTAAATGGAGAAGAACGTTTTAAATCTTATTTCTCTGTCAATGTAAACAAGAAGTTGGCCTTCGGTTTCAACATTGATTATTTATACGGACGGGGATACTACAACAATCAGAATACTGCATACTTTAACGCTGCAGTTTTCGGCAGCTATATCGGAGACAGATATCAGGTGCAAGGAATATACAGTAACAACTATCTGAAGACTAATGAAAACGGAGGTATCACCGATGACAGATATATCACCGCTCCGGAGGAAATGGCCGAAGGACGAAGGGAATACGAATCAACCAACATTCCTACTGTATTGAGCGAAACAACCAACCGTAATCATGACTTTTATATATTCCTGACTCAACGTTATAATCTAGGATTCAAACGTGACATTCCGCAGGCGGAAAACGACACGACTCCCGCCAAACAGGAGTTTGTACCGGTGACGAGTTTTATACACACCATTCAGGTAGAACGGGCACGCCATGGCTTCAATTCTTATGACGAAGTAGCGGATGGATATTATCAGAACACATATTTTGATAAGGACAATAAAGCGTTCGTAAGAGACAGTACTACTTATGTAGGAATCAAGAATACAATCGGCATCGCTTTACTGGAAGGTTTCAACAAATATGCAAAAGCCGGATTGACCGCATTCGCTTCTTACAAAATCAGTAAATATACGCTGATGAATAAGGACGGAGGACCATTACCCGACAAATACAATGAAAACGAGATATTCGTCGGAGGAGAGTTATCCAAACGGGAAGGGAATATTCTTCACTATCACGCAATCGGTGAAGTGGGACTTGCAGGAAAAGCAATCGGACAGTTCAATGTAAAAGGAGATATCGACCTTAATTTCCCGTTATGGAAAGACACTGTGAGCCTTATAGCCCGCGGTGAAGTCAGCAATAAGCTTGCGCCTTTCTATATGCGTCATTATCATTCCAAACATTTCATGTGGGATAATGATATGGATAAGGAGTTCCGTACACGTATCGAAGGGGAACTAAGTATTGCACGCTGGAAAACCCGGCTAAGAGCGGGAGTTGAAAACATCAAGAACTATACTTATTTCAACCAACAGGCAACGCCCGAACAGAAAAGCGGAAGCCTTCAAGTATTATCGGCAAGCCTCAACCAGGACTTCAAGCTCGGGATCTTCCATTTAGATAATGAAGTAACCTGGCAGAAATCCAGTGACCAGACTGTGCTACCCTTGCCCGATCTTTCTTTGTATCATAACTTTTATATGCAGTTTAAATTAGCAAAGAAAGTGCTTAGTGTGCAATTGGGAGCCGACGTGCGTTATTTCAGCAAATACAATGCACCCGCCTATATGCCGGCTATCCAAAATTTCTACCTGCAACCGGAAGAAGGCAAAGTTGAGATAGGCGGTTATCCGATTGTGAATGTCTATGCAAACTTACATTTGAAGCGTACACGTTTCTATGTAATGATGTATCACGTGAACCAGGGCATGAGCAGTCCGAATTACTTTCTGTCTCCTCACTATCCTATCAACCCACGTGTGCTGAAATTCGGACTTTCATGGAATTTCTATGATTAACAAAACCTTTATGGCTTATGGAGACACGCCCGAAACTGAGACTATTCAGATATTTAGTGCCTGTTATCATTATATTGGCACTTATTTTCACTTTCCGATATTGCGGAAAACAAGAAAAACCTCTAGGGCATCCGCGTGATTATGCAGCCATTGCCAAAGAAGGCATCCTGCATGTAGCCACCGAATATAATTCCATCAGTTTTTATGTAGACAGTGACACTGTCTCCGGTTTTCATTATGAACTGATACAGGCCTTTGCCCGTGATAAAAGACTGAAAGCAGAAATCACCCCAGTCATGAGTTTCGAAGAACGGCTGAAAGGACTGAGTGAAGGGCGTTATGATGTTATTGCTTATGGAATATTGGCGACTAGCAAATTAAAAGATTCTCTGCTTCTCACCTCTCCCATTGTCCTCAACAAACAAGTCCTGGTTCAACGCAAAGAGAATGGAGAAAACGATTCACTCTATATCCGTAACCAACTGGATTTAGCCCAGCGGACACTTCATGTCGTAAAAGGTTCGCCTTCTATCTTGCGTATTCAGAACTTAGGAAATGAGATCGGAGACACCATTTACATAAAAGAAATAGAAAAATATGGCCCCGAACAATTGATTTCACTAGTAGCGCATGGAGACATCGACTATGCCGTTTGCGACGAAAGCATTGCACTGGCAGCAGCAGATTCGTTGCCGCAAATAGATATTAATACAGCTATCAGCTTCACGCAGTTCTACTCATGGGCAGTCAGCAAACAATCCCCCGTTTTACTCGATAGTTTGAATACATGGCTGGATAAATTCCAAAAGAAATCAGAATATCAAAAGATTTATAAAAAATACTATAATCAATAAAGTTGCTCTTGACAAAAAATAGTTTTATCTTTGGGCTTTGTTAAAACAGACACAATAGGTATTACAATTATGAGTGAAAAGATTATCAAATGGGGCTTCATTGGTTGTGGAGAAGTAACCAAGACCAAAAGCGGTCCCGCTTTCCAGAAAGTAGAACATTCGGAAGTCGTAGCCGTGATGAGTCGTGACGGTGCAAAGGCAAAAGCCTATGCCAAAGAAAGAGGTATCAAGAAATGGTATGACGACGCACAGGAACTGATAGACGATCCGGAAGTAAATGCTATATATATCGCCACTCCTCCTTCTTCTCATGCTACTTATGCTATTATGGCAATGAAAGCAGGTAAGCCTGCATACATTGAAAAGCCAATGGCACAGACATACGAAGAGTGTACCCGTATCAACCGTATTTCGCAATAAACAGGCATTCCTTGTTTCGTTGCTTACTACCGACGTTATCTCCCGTACTTCCAGAAAGTAAAAGAATTGGTAGAAAACGGTTCTATCGGTAACGTTATCAATGTACAGATACGGTTCGCACAGCCACCACGCGACCTGGACTATAACCGTGAAAATCTTCCCTGGCGTGTACAAGCGGACATTGCCGGAGGCGGTTACTTCTACGACCTTGCCCCGCATCAGATTGATTTATTGCAGGATATGTTCGGTTGCATTCTCGAAGCAAGCGGTTACAAGAGTAATCGCGGCGGACTTTATCCCGCCGAAGATACCTTAAGTGCCTGCTTCCAGTTCGACAACGGATTGGTAGGTAGCGGCTCCTGGTGTTTCGTAGCGCACGACTCAGCCCGCGAGGATCGTATAGAAATCATCGGAGACAAAGGAATGATTTGTTTTTCTGTCTTCACCTACGAACCTATCGGACTGCATACCGAACGCGGACGCGAAGAAATCTGTATCGGTAACCCGGAACATGTACAACAGCCTCTTATCCAAGCGGTGGTAGACCATCTATTAGGTAAATCTATCTGTTCCTGCGACGGTGAAAGTGCCACACTGACCAACTGGGTTATGGACAAGATTCTCGGAAAGCTTTAAACGGATATTTCCTACCGTTTTATCAGTATTCAAGATCCCGAACTTTATCCGTTCTCTTTCGGCGTCTGCTGGTACTGGTAGAAAATTAAAGGAAATCGTTCCTTGGTATATTGTTAGTTTTTTCTATCTTTGTAGAAAGATGTTATTTCTGAAAAGAAGTAAATAGGATAAAACTAACAAATATTTTTTATTGCCATGACTAAAGAAGAACTAATGCGGAAAGCAATAGAGCTTTCAAAAGAAAATGTCGAAAATGGTGGAGGCCCTTTCGGTGCTGTTATCGCCACCAAAGATGGAGTGATTATCGCTACCGGTGTAAACCGCGTCACAACGTCTTGTGATCCTACTGCTCATGCCGAAGTTAGTGCAATACGTGCCGCAGCTGCCAAACTCGGAACATTTGATCTTAGCGGATACGAAATCTATACTTCCTGCGAACCTTGCCCCATGTGCCTGGGTGCTATTTATTGGGCACGCCTGGATAAGATGTACTATGGAAACAACAAGACCGATGCCAAAAACATCGGTTTTGACGATTCTTTTATCTACGACGAACTGGAACTGAAACCAGAAGACAGAAAACTTCCCTCCGAAATTTTACTACCCAATGAAGCTATTACCGCCTTTGAGGCTTGGGCAGCCAAAGAGGATAAAATAGAATATTAGATTTCTCTTTTTTATTATTAACTAATTAACAACCCTGCAAATGAAAAGAAAAAACCTTCTAGTTTTTCTAACAGCAGCATGCCTGTTTGGTTGTCAACAACAAGACAACCTGCAAGACCCCAGTAAAGAAGCTATCGACTTCTCTACTTCTATCGACAACCAAAGCATCACTGACTTGCTTACTCGTAACAGTGCCGCTTTATCGCTTCCCGTAAAGAATAGCTTCTCAACTGGAGATGTAATCTCAATGTCAGTTTCCAATCAAGACTATCTTCCGTTTGCCCTAGGCGTAGATAGTCAGACATGGGACGAGATAGACACAGACGTTGAATCTGTTACATTCTATGCTCATTACCCCGAATTGACTGACGAAGCTGCTACCAGAGCATTGGGAAAACGTTACCGCAGTATAAAGGGAGGAAAAGAACATCTATTCGGAATAGCTCAAGCCATTCGCGGAACTAAAAATGTAGCCTTAAAGTTCAAACGAATGACTGTACCCGTCATCTTACTTGACGAGGACGGCAGACCGTATAACGGTAAAGCAAGTATCAAACTTCGTTTGAGAAACAGAGGTATTCAAGATCTTTTTTTTAACGGAAAGGTTGAGTTGGACAAGAGCGCGGAAGCCGAGGATATCAATATCAAAAAGGTATCTGACGGAGAATTAACCAACTTAATCCCGCAAGAAACGATCAAAGCTGGAGAAGTAATTGGAGAAGTATCCATAGAGGGAGAAAAACAAGAAATCGTAGCAAATCAGGATGTTGAAGTAAGTGCCGGAAATGCAATTGTCATGAGGTTCGCCCGCAACCGTGTCATCTTTGACGGACACACTCCATTGCGTAGATAACGCAGACAAGTAAAAACGAACATAAATAAAAATCCCTGGAACTGCCGTAGACACTCAGCATTCCTGGGATTTTTCACACACAAAAGTTATTATTGAAATTGAAAACTGTTCTTAATTAGTTTAGAAGCGCATACCTACGGTTAATAGTACTTGACTACGTGTATTAGTTACTTTAGTAGCCGGAGGAGTTACCATAGTCCACTCACCTTGAGTTAACTCAAATTCATTATAAAATGGATAAAAGTTCTCTTTATATGTAGACAACTGATAAGCTAAATCTGCATAAAACATTTTTCCTCTATATCCTATTCCTAATGTATAATTACTCTGTGATCTCTTATTAGAAAAATCAGTATCAGTTATAAGAGAATTGGAAGGAATATATTTCACAGCCTCATCTCTAAATACAGCAGAACTATAATTATATCCTAAACGAAAAGCAAACTCTGGAATTACCTTATACTCAGCTCCAATACGGAATGTATGTTCACCTTTCAAACAGTTCTTTACTTCAGCATTCTCAAATTCCATATCCCCACCGCCATCATTACTTGAATACTTAAATTTCATTGTAGAATAATCTTCATATTCATATTCCGCACCTAATGCTAAAGAAGTTCCGACAGTATATCCTAAACTAACGTTATATTTCCATGGTGTTACCAATCGATAATCCCGCTTCATATCTCCTACATAATCATAGGTATCTACAATTATACGTTTTAATTCATCAGTTTTTGCATCTCTATAATCATTGGTTACTATTGCACTCGTAGAATATGTTAACTTATAGAAAGTTGGGGTATGCACTGCAAAACCTATACGAAATGGAGAATATTCAAATGGACGAAGGATTAATCCCATTTTTACATCAAACCCAGAACCTGAGATATTGTTATAACTTTCAAGAGAATAACCTTCTCCTCTTTTATATGATTCATCATACCCAGAATATTTATCATAATCCACATCATAGGCCCCAATGGTCAATCCTAAATATACACGATCATTTATATTAAAAGATACATTAAAATCATACTGATCAATTCCCCCTTTTCTCTTGAATTAAAAACAGAAGAAGGCTCTACCGGCAGAAAAGGAACATATAAATCTGGTTCATTATCAATCCGATCTCTTTCTGTCAGACCTCCTTGATACCCCAAAGCCCCAAAGCCATCCAGCATCAGGATCTGAGAATATCCTATTTGCATTATCAAAATCCAAGTGCTGCCTAGAATTATCCCAAACATATCGTTCTGCATCAGTTGCCTGTAAAGCCATAGAATTAGTTTGAGAAACATAATATGGAGATCCCGGATTACTAGGATTCTCAACTACTCCCATCATCCCCGACATCGACATATTTTTATAAAAAGATTTAGAACGCTTATAATTAAATCCAAAATTTACATAACGTAATGGAGTCTGATTACCTATTTTAGTAGCAAAAACAACTCCTATATTATCAAACGACCATCTATTCTTATCTATAGTTGATTTTTGACCTTCATATTTACTCTCCATTCCATAAGCTGAATAACTAAATGAAGTCATTACATCATTACTCCGATAGATACCAATACCAGCAGGATTTGTCCCCATTGTAGTTATATCTCCACCTAATGCCCCCATCGCACCACCCATTCCTACAAAACGAGCTGTACCATTCAAATCTTTATCTGCTATTTTGACACCATCATATACAGATTGTGCACTAACGGCTCCTATCACAAAAGATAAAGTATATATTACTGTTATAATCTTCTTCATAATCTAAATTAATCATATTAATACTATCTTCTAATTATCTTCTACTACTCCTACTAGAAGAACCGCCTCCTGAACGGGACGAACTACCGCCACCTGAATAACTACCGCCACTTGAACGAGAACTGCTACTGCTGGCTGGAGAATAACTTCTAGAAGATGAAGAAGAACGGTTACTATTATAGTTACTACGAGTGCTTTCCCTCGAATAAGTACGTGATGGAGAAGCAGAACTACCTCTATTATATGTCGAACTGGATCTTCTTGAAGAAGGAGAATATGTAGATGAACTACGAGCACTACTTCCGCGGGAACTATTATAAGAACTAGCACGAGTAGAGGTGCGAGTACTTGTCCCACTACTACGAGTACTACTTGGACGGGTATATGTACTTCTTCTTGAGGAGGATACATCTGAACGAGTAGATACTCCAGAACGTATGGATTCACTTCTTGAACCAACTACTCGCCCCGTTGAGACACGACCTCCAGAAGGTACGCTAGTAGTCCTACGTACTTGCGAACGACCATAATCTGAACGACGAGAAGTAGAAGAACTATATCTACTAGGAGCATATGAACGGCGACCCGTATAAGTGTTGCGTGCCCAATGGCTTCCACCACCCCAGCCCCAGCTAGGACCGCCGTGCCAATAGTGATGATGTCCCCAATAGCCACCACCATACCAACCACCCCAGTAGCCACCATACCAGCCGCCCCAGGAACCCGGGTAATATCCCCAAGCGTAGTAAGGACGATTCCATCCCCAGCCATAGTTCCATCCCCAGCCGTAAGAGCCATAACGCCAATCCCACCAAAGCGGGTTACTGAACGTCGGGAACGCATAAGCATACATACCGTCGGTATATACGTTCCAGTCCCATGAATTCGGACCGTAAACTACATCCCAATATAACGGGCTGCTAATGCTGATAGCAAAACGCGGATTACGGAAACGGATGATACGTTCTGCGTACTCATAATCTTCCTGTGTACCGTCAAATTCGCCGGTCACCCATTCTCCGTCCAAATCCGGATTAGATTTTTCTTTTATATATAAGGTATCATTATCCATTACGAATTCATTTTCACGTGCATCGTAACGGCGGTTATATTCATCCACATCCCGTGTTCTTCCCTTACGGTCCTGAACAACCACTGTAGTACCCGGTGAAGTATAGATGTTGGTCACCTGTTGTTTCGTTTCCTTCTTAACCGGAGTTTCTTTCTTCTCCTGTTTATCTTTGGAAGGTACGAAGTAAAGGTCGTCATCAACGCTTTGTGCCAGCAAGCCTATCGGTAGGCACAAGGCAAATAGCAAGAAGTAAACAATCTTTTTCATATCATCTCGGTTTATGTAATTACTTAAACTTATTCACATTACAAAGATAAGGAAGAGATTTTTCGTCCGAATTTCCCCAAAGGATAATAGGGAAATCCCTATTTCTAACTATCTTAGTAGAAGATACATTGCACCTTGGCATAAAATTCAAGTAAACTTGATTTTCTATACTTGGTTTGTAGTATCTTTGCATATTATTTACCAGAAAATAAAACAACTATGAAGTATTTTGAGTTCACGTTCCATACAAGTCCTTGTACCGAAACAGTTAATGACGTACTAACTGCAGTGCTAGGCGAAGTGGGATTCGAGAGTTTTGTCGAACGGGAAGGCGGACTGACCGCATATATTCAGCAATCACTTTACAACGAAGACATTGAAAACAGACTGTAATGGCAAAATTTTCCTGTGCCGGATACGGAAATTTCTTATACGTTTGCCGAGGCCGAAGACAAGGACTGGAACGAAGAATGGGAAAAAAATTTCTTCCAACCGATTGTGATCGGAGACCGTTGTGTGATTCATAGCACATTTCATCAGGACGTCCCCTAAGGCGGAATATGATATCGTTATCAATCCGCAGATGGCATTCGGAACAGGACACCATGAAACGACAAGCCTGATTATCGGAGAATTGTTGGATAGCGAACTGACCGGCAAGTCGCTGCTGGATATGGGCTGCGGAACTTCAATACTGGCTATTCTCGCACGGATGCGGGGAGCTAAGCCTTGCACAGCCATCGATATCGACGAATGGTGTGTACGCAACTCGATAGAGAACATCGAACTGAACGGAGTGACAGATATTGCCGTCTCGCAGGGGGATGCTTCGGCATTGCAAGGGAAAGGGCCATTCGATGTAGTAATAGCCAATATCAACCGCAATATCTTACTGAATGACATGAAGCAGTATGTAGCATGCATGCATCCGGGATCGGAGTTATTTATGAGCGGATTCTATATCGATGATATTCCGGCTATCCGCCGGGAAGCAGAAAAGCACGGACTCACCTTCGTACACCATCAAGAGAAAAACCGATGGGCAGCAGTAAAGTTCGTACTTTAACACACACAGGCCTGCCATAGAGTAACACACGAACGACATAACAGTCAGTCCTGTGCTACTCTGCGGTATGACCAGATCAAACTTCAAATTCCTTTTTCACCTGCCTACACCAGTCTTTTATTCGCTTATCAGTCATTTCCGACTGATTTTCGATGTCAATGACCAATCCACACCATTTATCACCTTTCAGAGCCCGGGAACGCTCGAAACTATATCCGTCTATAGAAGTAAAACCGACAAGCGTAGCTCCATCATTCTCAAAGACTTCGGCAAGCAGTCCGACACCATCGGCAAAGTTTTCGGGATACTTCACCTGATCGCCAAGCCCGAAGATAGCCACTTTCTTCCCTTTCAACTGCAAGGTGCGGAGTTCGGGCAGAAGCTCGTCCCAATAAGTAGGCAGTTCGCCATCGAACCAGGTGGAAGCACCGACTATGAAATTATCATAGGCTTCAAAATCATTCTGCCAGGCATTTTCGATAGCTACAGACTCGGCAGAAGCACCAAATTCTTTTTGAATCTTTTTCAGCCACCCAAGAGGTTTTATCGGCTTTGGCAGCATAGAATATTCCTATCTTTTTCATGATTGATCGTTTTTTTAATTAGAACTCCAGCAACTCTTTGGCTGCTTTATATATCTTTTCATCATTCGGCAGGATAGCCCGTTCCAATACCGGATTGAAACCTACCGGAGTAAAGGTGGAGCCCACACGTTGTACCGGGGCATCCAGGTAACGGAACATTTCCCCGGCAATCTGCGCTGCAATTTCGGCACCGAATCCGGAGAAGACTTTGTCTTCATGCACCACCATCACTTTACCGGTTTTCCGTACGGAAGCAAAAATCGCTTCTTTATCCAACGGAATCAGCGAACGGAGATCGATAACTTCGACACTCCCCACCCCTTCCCGGGCAAGGCGTTCGGCAACATCCAGACAAAAATGGGTAGTATTGCCATAAGTAATTATAGTCAGATCGGTTCCTTCGCGGCGGATACGGGCCTTACCAAAGGGAACTTCAAACTCTTCGGGCACAACGGCAGCAGCCTCTACTGAGTTGTAAAGCGCTTTGGGCTCCAGATAAAGAGTGAATCCCTTGGAACGCATACTGGTGCGGAGCAGCCCGGCAGCATCGTCGGCAAACGACGGACAAACAATACGGGCACCGGGTAAAGTCGTAAGAGCCCCTTCAAGGTTCTGCGAATGATACAATCCACCGCCAATGTATCCACCCGAAGCAAGGCGAAGTGTAATATTGGGAGTAAACTTACCGTTGCTACGCCAATACTCGTGTGTACACTCAACGTACTGTTCGACAGCAGGCCAGAAGTAATCGGCAAACTCAGCGCCTTCAATAACCACATGTATTTTAGGATCGAAACGGCACATTCCGTTAGCCGTTCCCACAATATAATCTTCGGCTATCGGAGCACTGAACACACGGGCATCACCAAACTCCTGTTGCATCCCCTTGGTGACATTGAATACGCCTCCTTTATCTTTATTGGCCACGTCTTGTCCCCAGATAAAGGTATCAGGATTGCGGCGAAACTCCTCTTTGAGCGTTTCATTAATGGCGTTCACCATGAAACTCTTCTCACCTTCGACAGGCCCCGGAAGTCCGTCTTTATACTTTTGAGGAATATACGGTTCGGGAAGGACAAAGTCGTAAATGCTCTCCGGAATCGGATCGGGTGCAGCCAACGCTTTACGATTGGCGGCAGCCAGTTCTTTCTTGGCGGCAGCTTCTATCTGTTGGAGGTCCTCTTCGGTCAGGCGCTTGTAGCGCAACAGCATCCGGCGGAACTTCATCAGCGGATCGGCTTCCTTCACGTATGCCAACTCATTCTCGTCGCGATAGAGAGTATGCTTATCAGAGTTGGAGTGCGAACCGATACGTACGCAATTGGCATGTACTATAACCGGAGTACGGTTGGCTATAGCAAATTCACGGGCTTCGGTCATGGCATTCATCGAGTCAAATACATCCTTTCCATTGCAATGAATGATGCGGAGGTTCTTAAAACCGGAGAAGTTATCGGCCACTTTACGATTGGCAGTCTGATCCTTTTTAGGGACGGAAATGCCATAACCGTTGTCCTGGAATACAAAAATAACCGGAAGACGTTCGTTGCTGGCCCCGTTGATAGCTTCATAGACAAATCCCTCGGATGTGGCAGACTCACCATGTGAAGTAATGGCAACCCCCTTATGCCCATAATAAACCATGGCACGCCCTACGCCTGCCGCATGAAGATCGTGCGTACCGGTAGCAGAAGAGATATTCTCGATGTGCCATTCCGGTTTGGCAAAGTGATTGGACATATGACGTCCGGCACTACCCGGGTCCGTAGCTTTTGAGATACCGTTCAGAATCAGTTCCTCCGGAGTCATTCCGGCAGAAAGCACAGTGAGCATATCCCGGTAATAAGGAAAAAGATAGTCCTCACCAAGAGTAAAAACCTGCCCGATAGCAAGCTGGATGCCGTCATGCCCGGCATAAGGAGCATGATAGGACCAGCCAAGAGATTGCAGCAAATAGGCGGGTGCCTTCTCGTCGAGCGCACGCCCCAAAGTCATTAAATGATACCACTTGCGGAGAGTCTGTTCGTCAGTGGTTTTTATATCGTATTTCTTCATATTTAAAGTGGGTTTAGGATTTTCACCACAAATCACACAGATGATCACAGTTTAAGGATAAAGATCCCCAAACAAGTTCCGCAACGATCCGGGAGATCTGTGGTGAGACTGATTTATTATTCTGTAAATCTCCGATATGGCAACTATTCTTTCCAGTTCTCCAGATAATCGGCAATGAAGTGCAGGAAGTTACCTCCCAACGAACCATCCACCACACGGTGATCATAAGAGAGTGACAAGTACATCTTATGGCGAATGGCTATCACATCTCCTTCGGGAGTCTCCACCACAGCCGGCTTTTTCTCAATGACACCCACTCCGAGAATAGCCACCTGTGGCTGATTGATGATCGGAGTGCCGAACAACATCTTAAACGTACCGAAATTGGTGATTGTGAATGTTCCTCCGTCGATATCATCAGGCATCAGCTTATTAACCCGTGCCTTTTTCGCCAACGAATCGATAGCTACGGCAAGTCCGTTAAGATTCAAACGATCGGCATCATGCACTACGGGAACAATCAAGTTTCCATCATCTTGCGAAACAGCAATGCCCACATTGATATGTTTCTTATACAGGATGTTGTATCCGTCCACCGAGACATTTACCTGAGGATAGGCAGCCAACGCCTGGGCAGTGGCCTCAGCAATGGCAGGCATATAAGTCAGCTTCACACCTTCACGACGGAAGAAATCATCTTTGGTCTTTTCGCGCCAACGCACCAGCCGGGTGACATCTACTTCGACCACATTAGTCACATGCGGAGAAACCTTTTTCGACATCACCATATGGTCGGCGATAATGCGACGTACTCGATCCATCTCTTTGACTTCTACCGATGCATCTGAAGAAACGGCAGAAGCAGATTGTCCATACTGAGCCTGAGGAGCCGCAGCGGCAGCCTTCTTTTGTACTTCTGCAGAAGGAACAGGAGAAAAGCCCGAATTATTTGCCGAAACCGTCGAAACCACCGTAGTAGAGACGTCGGCTGCCGGAGCACCTTTCTTCATCTCGATGTAAGTGCGGATATCTTTTTTGCTCAGCCGACCTTCATAACCTGTCCCGGGAATCGAATCTAGTTCTTCCTGAGAAATCTTCGCCTCCCGTGCCAATTGAAGTACTGCCGGCGAATACCAACGTTCCACTTTGGGAGCGGTTACTTCCGCCTGAACTTTCGGAACAGACGCAGTGCCCGACACCTCGGCAGCCTTTGGAGCAGACGCCGTTTCTACAGAGCCTGCGGTTTCCGATGCCTCTCCGGAACCTTCTCCATCCATATCTACAATGGCAACTACCGTACCTACCGGTACCGTATCGCCTTCTTTAAACAATATTTCCACCACTTTTCCGGCAACGGGAGAAGGGATCTCCGCACTGACCTTAGCAGTATTCACCTCGAAAAGTACGTCGTCCTCATTGACCACGTCACCTACCTGCACCGACCATGATAAAATGGTTCCTTCGGTAATACTTTCGCCCAACTTGGGCATTTTTATTTCGAATCTTGCCATATACACAATTATTTATTCTTTCACTTGTACAAGTAGAACAAGATTGTGAAAAAGAAAGTTTTAAGTTAATGTTTTTTTAAGTAATCGCCTGGATAAGAAAGCCGTTTAGTGGCTAAAAACATAAATCAATCTCGCGCATCCTTTAAATATCCGTTCTCACGCATTAGCAAGAAAGCAAGCAGATTCCAGCAAGCATAACGCATTATCAATAATTACTTTACTTCTTTCTAAAGTATCTTTATCTCAACCCGGGTATGCGGGACGAGATAAGAACCTAACCATTTTCACTAAAGATACTAAGAAAAACAAACTGCTTTAAATGGTATGAACAGATAGGGAAACAGATACATCTATTCTGTATATCAAACACAAAACGATGAATCGAGCTTGCCCAATCGAGGGTGGAAGATGGAAGTACACTTTTCGTATGAGAAGGCTGAATTTTGAAAGGAAAATAGTTCTCCTCCACCGGATACTGAATAATCAGACTGCTTGGTGATATTCACGTCAGTTACAGATAGTGTTGTATTTATTTTCCCGTAACCCCTCGATAATAGCCAGTTCCTCCTTACTGAACGCTTCGGCAACCGAAGGACCTGCAAAATAACGAAAAACCCACTCCCGGAATTTATCTGTAGATAGAGCCGGATGCATATACTCTTTTCAGATTCGTCACTTCGCTACGTACCGAACGGACAGCAGGATGTACGGCAACCTTTTCCTCAAGTCCTTCTACCTCAAGCAACTTATTCAACAACACCAGATTTGTATCATACAGCAGTGTGCAATGATACATTGCACGATTGCGATGTACGCATTGCGCACTGCCCGAGACTTTTCGCCCGTCGACATAAATACCCAATCGTTCGTCGCCTCTCACTGCAACTCCGGCGGCAGTCAACATTTCAACCGTTCGCTCCAGATAAGTTTCGAAACGCGCCAGACAGGTAGTTTCAATGAACGTAAGATTGATGTTGCCCAAATCGTGATATACGGCACCGCCACCGGAAAACCGCCGGAATACAGGAATCTTGTTTTGTTCCGCCATCATCCGGTTCACTTCCGTTTCCACCCGCTGATGCTTGCCTATAATTACGGACGGAGCACTTTGCCAAAGCATGAATACATCTTCTGTACCCTGCTTCAACAAATACTCTTCAGCCGCCAGATTGAAACCGGCATCCGTAAAAGAGCTATTTATAAACCGCATCAGGCAAACAATGTCTCGTGATAAATTTCACCGACTGTCGGGTGCGGGAAAACACTCTTTCTGAATTCATCGACCGTATATCCTCTCTGGATAGCAATGCCTGCCACAACAATAATTTCCGAAGCCGGATTGCCCAACATGTGGCAGCCGACAATCCGATCATTATGATCGATAATCAGTTTACACAGTCCGTTCCCCAACTCGTTTTCGGCAACAAAACGCCCCGAATAAACCATCGGTAGTTTTTGTATCCGATAATAAATACCCTTAGCTATCAGCTCCTCCTCCGTTTTACCCACACCGGCCAGTTCGGGATTGGTATAGACTACGCCCGGAACACAATCATAATCCATCCGGTCATCTATTCCCAAAATATGATTAATGGCAACTTCTGCTTCACGAATAGCCGTATGTGCCAATAAAGAAAAGCCGGTAATATCACCGCAAGCATATACACGTGGATGAGAGGTCAACATGTGTTCATCTACAACGACCCCATTCCGGTGCAACTCAATATTCAGTTTATCCAATCCCACTTGGGTGATATTCGCTTTACGGCCTACGCTCACTAAAATCCGGTCGGCATCGATAAACGAACTCTTTCCATCCTTTTCCACTGTTACTCCTTTATCACTCACCTCGGTTACTTTCGTGTTCAGATAGAAATTAACCCCTTTCTTAGTATAGTCAGCACGCAACATCGCACTGGTTTCTTTATCCATTGCTCCAAGAATCTCCGGCATCATCTCGATCACTTTCACCCTAACACCCATGCTGTTAAAGAATGAAGCAAACTCCATTCCGATCACTCCGCCTCCAATAATGGCGAGCGATGATGGAAGAACAGTGCTATCCAGCGCCTCTCGTGAGGTCCAGTAATCCACGTCCGAAAGCCCCTTTATCGGAGGGATCACGGTATCCGATCCGGTACAAACCAACAGATAGGTTGCCTCGTATACCTCTCCATCACAGCGGATATGGAATCCTTCTTCACCTTCGCCCTCTATCACCGCTTCCTTATCTACAATAGTCACTCCGTAAGAGTTTACCGTCATTCTCACTCCGCCCGTCAACTTCTGCACCGTTTTGTTTTTCCGGCCGATGATTTTTTCCATATCAAATGCAGGAGCCCCCTCTACCGAGACACCGTATTTCGGCGCACTCTTAATACCGTCCAGCACCTTAGCGGAATAAAGCAGGGCTTTGGTAGGGAATACATCCTTCATTAAGACACACACCGCCCATTGTTTTTTTCTCAAACAAAACAGCACGCAAACCGTTAGCTCCTGCTCTCTCGGCAGCAGTATACCCGGCAGGTCCACCACCGATAATAGCTATATCATATCTTCATAATCGTATATTTTTTTAGTTATTCATATGATTAACAACAAAAAAGATAGAGCTTAGTTTTAAAAGACCGTTTTTTTACAATGGCCCTCATAAGGTAAAACAGTTACTTTTGCTACACAAAGTATAAATCATAATAAAACTGTTCACTAATAAAGAAATACCTACCGCTACAGGGAAAGAGCAAAAAAAGAGCCGGTTACGAAGATCGATGACATTCAAACAAAAGAGATTATCTACAGGCAAATTCTATTATAGAATGAATAAGCAGTCACACCTCATTCATCTTTATCAATATGATCGTTTCCTTTTACTCTGTCCCCCTTTACCCGTATAGAAAACAGGGCTTATTAATCAATTTTAGATAAGGGAAGATATTTTTCTGATAAATTATTTGTCTATTAAGCGACAAGCCTGCATATTTGCGCACTTTTGAAACCTACTATCTGTATTTACGGAAAGTCGGGATACAAAAAGCTTTCAGGATATCATCCGTCTGATATGAACGGATAATATCAAGATAGAGCTAACTATAAAAATAAAACAGTATAAAGAATCCATTTTAGTAATATGAAGAAATTGCTTTGTCCCCAGTGTAAAATAGCCGGTATGTATGTAAAAAACGATCAGGGTGAACGTCTGTTAGTATATATTGCCCAAGATGGAACAGTCGTACCCAAATATCCGGAAATCCCAATCGAAGGATTCGATTTTACGGAAGTATATTGTCTGGGCTGTTCCTGGCATGGATCGCCCAAACAACTGACAAGATTCTAAGCGATACGCCACCATCCTGTGCTAATAAGCCAAAACTTCACCACAGATTAACAGATTACACAGAGAAACACTATTATCACTTATCTCTTGCTATATAGTTGTGTAATCTCTCAATCTGTAATGAAGCAGGCTTTAGGCATGGATAAAAAACCTCATATAGCCGTAGAGTTAAGGGTGCAGGTCAATTGTCCCACTGCCTGAAATCAATCCACACCATCTTCGACATTTTGAGATCCGTCCTAGCCGAATCGTGCCCATAGCGAATGCCGCAGTTATAGTGTACATACGTCTTTTGTAAATCGATGGCGTCTGTGATAGCCACAGAAACGACTCCGGGTTGTGCGTCCGACTCTAGAGAGTAAATGCACTGCTGTTGATGCAACTTCATACTGTTGTTGATGTGATTTAAATAATTCTGGCGAAGGGTCCAGCCTCCCCATGTCACATAATTGGGTGTCATCGCTTGTGCAGCGTCTATCCAACGCAACCCCTGACTCGTTTCGTAAACAAAGGCTTCCGCCCTGTCGTAGAACTCTCCGGGAATAAACTGCCAAAGTTTACTGTACAGCCCGTTACCAAACTGCCCCTTGCAGGAATAGTCCATCGATTTAGTCTTGTAAGACACTTCGGTAGACGATTCTTTACCAAACGACACTTTGAACGCCTCCCAAGGTTTGTCTTCCAGTTTGGTGGGCGATACGGAAACAGACACTTTCCAGAAAGAGTTCTCGGTATAGCTGGCACCGTGATTCACCGTCTGCGGCTGATAACTGATCTCCCTGAAAATTCCTCCGTCCGAATGAACGGTTATCTCACTGGAAGCCTCCCGCATCAAATTCCAGATGTAAGCATAGACATTGGCACCTTTGGGAGTGGTATAGTCTTTGATATTGGCAGTGAAGCCATTTCCGGCATTATTCGTGATACTCAATATACAGTTGTTGTTCTTACTGTATATCTGGAAGTTATAGGCATCTATCGCCCAGGAGTTATCTATAATCACATCGGGTGCGGCACCCGGTTTCATCTTATAAGGGACCGCCTGCATGGAGTAGTTCATGTCTCCCTGAGCATAGCCATAGATACGGTTGTAAATCTCAATCCTCTTCAAAGCCTCCTTATCCGCCATTTGTGCATTATATCCGGGATCCGGATCGTTACCTTCGGGTAAGGTATCGGCAGAGCGGGTCAACAGTTTTTGATTGAAGGAAGCCACTCCCTTACCAATCATATTATCTTTGGCATACGGATCGGCAGAAGGAAAAATACGGTAATGCTGTACGTTATCATAGTTGATCGCATAATAACCTGCTTCCATATAGACTCCTATCAGTGAAAGCATCTCCTCCTTCTGTTCCGGAGTGGACTGAGTGGCAATCACATAAAAATCCCTTTTATAGAACTTCAACATACGGAACAGAGATATCGGATATTTACCGGAGATAACATCATCGATATTCAAAATGACCGTCATATAAATCTTCGGATTCTTGATGTCGGCATTAAGTTCCGTCTCAGGATCTTTCATCTTGTCATAGTCCACAATGGTCTTCTTCCCTATTTCCCAGGAAGAAGGAATATTGTTGAACAAGCGGGATGTAATATCTTTCACTTCCGCATCGTTAGTTCCCATACGTATCAGGACCACGTCCTTCTTATCTGCCGCATAGTCCTCATCCGTCCCCGGAACATCATCAATGACATCCCTAACGCATCCCCCGAAAAGAATACTTGAGAACAGAAGTATCATATATATCATTTTTGTTTTCATCATAATCTTTTTTTAATGGTTCGTTTTACCAGTTATTATAGTCTATCCACACTGTAGTGGTTTTGTGTACATCCACAGTGGTATTGTAAGCTGTTCCGGCACTGCTCGGCAAAGAATGAATCACCGCCGCTCCCCAACTCGTAAACCAAGCTCCTCCACGCTGTAAGACCATTCCATCGGTTATCTCGATGGCTACAACACCGGCCGACGCACCGGTTGTCCGGGCAGTAATGGCGCATTGCTGCTCGTAATTGAGCAGATTCTGGTTAAACTGCAAGTCGTTGTCATAGTCACAGAAAAGGATTATCCGTACCCGGAGTTCCCGCCACATGATCATAGAGAATATCATACCATGCAGGCGAAATCATAGTAACAGCATCGATCATCCCCTCTGCATTCATAGCCTTACTACCCCGGAAAAGCGTTTCAGGATACCACTTCCAGCAATAACTCATCTCGGCATCGGTAATGGTACGAGTCACCTCACGGGTCATTTCCGCCAACTGATATGTAATGGACTTACCCCAACGATACTCACCCTTTAAAACCGGAGTCGCTCCCAAATCAAATCCCACGCTCTTTTCGTATGCATGCTCAATGGTACTCTCTGTCTCCGGCAAACCCGGCGCAAAGTCAATCAGTTTGAGATTCAACTGTGAACTTTGGTCGTCACGGATATTAATCTTCGTATAAGCATTGTTTCGCAATCCCCATATCAATGCCCAAAGTTCATACATCGGTGCATTATTCAAAGATACCAATGAATGGTCGAGCCTGTTGGAAAAACCATTTCCACCCGAACTATAAACAGCAAGCATATTATCTCCATTGGTCGGTGCGTAAATACGCAGATTATAAGCATCAATGGTCCATTCGCGATCAACCATCCCATCATACCTTTTATCATCCCGTGGGAGATACTCCCTGATATCAGCCGTATAGGGTAATAGCGTCTCATATCCGGTCATGTGATATTTATAAATCACTGGTATATACATAATACCGATTTGATATAGATCTTCTTCTTCATAGCATGCAAAGCCCGTTCGGTAACTTCCGGAGCCGAAGGATCATCCGTCGGTCCGGGAGAGCCCAACATGCTACGGGTGTGAGGATTGAGACCACCCGTTCCGCAAAGCTTCTTCAAAGCATCCGGATCGTTTGCGTCGATAATAGGCATAGCCAGCGCTGTTCACGCGGAAAGCTGACTTTATAATATCCCTTATCTACATAAAGCCCGAAAAGTTTAAGCATTTGCGCCTTCAAATCTTCTCCCTTACCGTCTTTGGCAATTAAGATGACTCCCTGACGATTGTGACGGATGTCCTGTATCATCTCAGGACTGTAAGTACCTGCTATGAAATCGGCAACACTGCCTACAATTGTCAGATCGTTCAAAGAATCTTTTGCCATGGTTTCCAAGGTTTCCACCTTGTCTGTCCCCGGTAAATCATTAAAAGCCACCATCTTGTCATAGTGGTTCACGGTTTGCAGTTGATCTGCAACTTTCTTTGTTTCCGCACTCATTCCATTAAGCCAGATCAGATAGCTGCCCGACCTGGAAGCTACATCGACCTCATCCGTATTAGTACCGGTTGCAGCCGATAAGTCTTCTGCGCTGATCCGGTTCATCCGTATCGCAGGAGTAAAATGCAAGCAAAACAAATAGAAAAATGAATAAAGTTTTCATATTCATATATGTTTAAAAAGTGAGACAATATGCCACATT
>VOFI01001393.1_pt1 | contig 29894 bp, 34 predicted proteins | sample 5384131 | NCBI WGS metagenome assembly VOFI01 (sample SAMN12384728, study PRJNA508395) | human gut metagenome | isolation source: healthy gut H | host: Homo sapiens
GAAGAACTTCAGGAGAGAATCCGGTATTTCAAGACCAACTATCCACGCATGTCTGCGGCCGCTATTTACAGGCAGCTGAAATCCGATGGCTCTGTAATAAACGGACAGGTATCCGAATCCACCGTCAGCCGCTTTGTGAAACGGCTTCAGTCGGAACTGCGGCAGACACCGAACAAGGATATGCGCCGCTATGAACGCCCTCATATCAATGAGGTCTGGTGCGGGGACAGCAGCGTCGGTCCCCGCCTTACAGATTCGGATGGCAAAAAACACCGGATCTATATCATTGCCCTGATCGATGATGCCAGCCGCTTCATTACCGGAATTGATGTGTTCTATCATGATAACTTTATCAACCTGATGTCGGTTATGAAATCAGCCATAGCAAAGTATGGGCGCCCAAAAGTTTTCAACTTTGACAATGGTAAGTCTTACAAAAACAGGCAAATGGAACTCCTTGCCGCAAGAATCGGTACAACACTCAGTTACTGCCAGCCATACACTCCCACCGGAAAAGCCAAGATTGAACGCTGGTTCCGGACGATGAAGGATCAGTGGATGGCAGCCCTTGATATGCGGGATTTCCATTCACTGGAAGAACTAAGGGGAAGTCTGTACGCTTTTGTCCAGCAATACAACCAATCCCCCCATTCTTCCCTCCGTGGACTGTCCCCACAGGACCGTTTCTTTTCGGAACCGGAGCAGATCCGCAGACTTTCCGAGGAAGACATCCGTCAAAATTTCCTTCTGGAGATTGAACGCCGGGTATCTGCTGACAGTGTAATCGTCATCGACCAGATTGAATACGAAGTTGATTATCGTTTTGCACGGCAGCGTATCCGCCTGCGCTATTCCCCGGATATGAAAGAAATCTTCATTGTGGAAGCTGATGGAACGCTGACACCAATCCGGCTTCTCAATAAAACCGAAAACGCATTGATAAAAAGAGAAAAAGTACGCTTATGCAAAGGAGACGAATGATTATGGATTACACTGCAAGATACGGATTGGAGTTTAATCCTTTCCTAAAGAACTCAAAGGAAGTCCTCGTAGAAACACAGGAATACAAGGAGGTTCTGTTCCGTCTGAACTACCTGCTTACCACAAAAGGCTTCGGCCTCCTGACCGGAAGCGCCGGAAGAGGAAAGACCACCGCTGTCAGGAACTGGGCTTCGGGACTGAATACTTCCCTTTATAAAGTAGTTTATTCCAGTCTTTCCACCCTGACTGTAAATGATTTTTACCGGAATCTTGCCGCTGAACTTGGAGCCCAGCCTGCATTCCGCAAGACCGATAACTTCAAAATCATCCAGGATGAAATTAACCGTCTCGTACTTGAGAAACGACAGACGCCTGTCATCATCATAGATGAAGCGAACTATATCGGAAACGCTGTACTCAATGACTTAAAAATGCTGTTCAACTTTGAAATGGATTCCAAAGACCGGGCTGTTGTTCTTCTTTCCGGTCTGCCACAGCTCAACAGCACCCTGCGTCTAAGCATCCACGAACCTTTCCGCCAGAGGATTGTCATGAATTATAACCTGGAAGGCATGACAAAAGCAGAAGGGCATTCCTATGTTGCTGCCAAACTGAATGGCGCAGGATGCACACAAACGGTATTCGAAGACAATGCACTGGAAGCAATCCTCAATGCAGCGAATGGGACCCCACGTATGATCAACAAACTGTGTAATGCAAGTCTGTTGGTTGGAAACAGCTCAAATTTAAATATCATAACCGCCGATGCCGTCATGCAGGCAATCAATGACTGTGAACTCGGATAGCTTTAGAAACCATCATGTAAGATAATCTGCATGATGGTTTTTTCTCATAAAATAACGTGCCTGAAGCGTCCAAAAAATATATGCTTCATCCCATCGTTAGGTGCTCTGAAAGGAGGAAATACCTACACATTAGTAGGAAAAATTATTGACAAGTCAACTGGAAAGGTTGTTTCAAAATCCAGAAAATGTACTTATGGAAAAGATGCCTATGACATCACAAATGTAGTGCCAGCTGACGAAGGTAACTATACAGTCAATAAACTTGACACTTATAATGTATATCTCTTAAAGAAGGATGTTTCTTCCAGTGGAGAGACAGCAAAACAGGGATATTACAGACTGAATGACGAAGGAACAAAATACGTTCTTTGTACAGAAAGCGGACAGGTACTGGATAATTCAAATGGAATTAAGAAAGACCTGTTTGAAAATGAAATCTTATATCCTGGTGATGAATTTAAAGAAGTCACAGAATTGATTGCGAAAAAGTCATTTGTGCCATCTGGAAGTGAATCACAGCAGAACGTTGATTTCACATTTGATCCGGAAGAATTAGCCGGAAAGAGTTATGTGATCACACAGGATTTGTACTTTGACAAGCTGCAGGATGCAGGAACAGTCTTTGATGATGAAACCGCAGACGTGTATGCAGTGTTATATAGTGACGGAACATTAAGCTTCCAGAAGAGAAAAGATACCTACCCAAGCAAAACGGTCGTAGAAGTATATCCGTTCAATGAGAAAGATCACTTCATTCCAAAAACAGGAACTCCTTGGTGGAATAACAGAGAAAATGTAAAATCGGTCGAATTTAGAGATAAAATTCGTCCATTATCAACATCTTGCTGGTTCTGGGAATTTGAAAATGCAACAAGTATTAATTTAAAAAATCTTGATACATCCAGAACAACAAGTATGTATGGAATGTTTTGGAAATGTAAGGGACTAACCAAACTAGATGTGTCCGGATTGGATACATCAAATGTTACAGATATGGCTGGCATGTTTGCAGTATGTAGCAATTTAACAAATCTTGCTGTCAGCAATTTTGATACTTCTAAAGTAACCAATATGCACAGCATGTTTGACAGCTGCCATAAATTACAAAGTCTTGACTTAAGTTTATTTGATACATCACATGTAACAGATTTAGGATATATGTTCAGTGGAGATTCGGTAATGACTACATTGCATATCCCAGATAATTTTGTTACTTCCAGTGCAAAAGATATTTCGGGTATTATGAATGGATGCCAGTCATTAACGAATGTTAATGTAAGCAAATGGGATACATCAAATGTAACTGCAATGCAATGGGCATTTAAAGCAATGTTCAATGTAAAACAGCTGGATGTAAGTAATTGGAATACTTCAAAAGTAACAAATACAAGTTATATGTTTGACTCTTGTACGTTATTGACAGAAATCAAGGTAGATAACTGGGACATGTCACATGTAACGAACATGCAAAATATGTTCTATCATATTGAAAGAGTAAAAACATTAAATCTAAGCAAATGGAATCCTGAAAGTTGTGAGAATACTTCTTGTATGTTCTCAAATGACTATAATCTTACATCAATTGGCAATACCAGTAACTGGGATGTGTCAAAAGTAAAAAGAAGCTCATCATATGTTTGCTGAATGTCAGAAATTACAAACATTGGAAACAAGTAATTGGGCGTTTACTAGCTTAATTAATGGCGAAGCTATGTTCTATCATTGTTATGCACTCTCAAAAATTGATGTAAGTAATTTTGGAATGGGAAATTGTACAGATATCGAATATATGTTTGACAGTTGTTATGCACTTACGTCATTAAATGTAAGTAATTGGGATGTATCAAAAGTAACAGGAATGAATGCAACATTCTCAACATGTAAAAATCTTACAAGTTTAGATGTTAGTAAGTGGCAAACATCCAGTCTAAAACAAGCTGTTAATATGTTCATGAGTGATGCAAAATTGACACAAGTAGCTGTTCAAAACTGGGATATGTCCAGTGTAGAAGACCTTGGCGGTATGTTCGCATACTGCAGTTCAATTACAAGCATGGATGTCAGCAATTGGTATATGCCGAACTGCAAGCATTTTTTATCAATGTATTTAATGGATTGACAAACTGCAAGACATTAAAAAATCAAAGGAATGTATGCGCCAAATGCAACTTCATGGGGAAATACTTTCCTGGATATGAAATCTCTAACGAGTTTGGATCTTTCAGGTATCGATGTATCAAAAGTAACATCCTTTGAAGGAACTTTTGGAAGAATGGACAAGATCACAACCATCGATTTGAGTGGATGGAAGACTTCCAGTGCAACGATTACAACTAACATGTTTACCACTGATAAAAACCTGAAAACGATCTATGTATCAGAAAATATGAACGTATCTAAGGTTACAAGTGATGCCTATATGTTTAGTGTTTGCACAAGTATCCGTGGACAGTCTGGAAAAACTTATAATGCATCACAGACTGGAAAATCCATGGCAAATTACAGCAATGAATACTTAACCTATAAAGCTTACACAGCCAAGGCTAATATCGCTGCCCCATCCTCATCAGTCATCATCAGCTCCGCAAAAGCAACAGATGGACTGACAGTGGAAGAAATCCTGAATAATGACTCTGTATTTACAGATCCGATAAGAGCGGTCAATGAAGAGAATACAGACACAGAAAATGAAGACGTGGATACGCAAAATGCGGATGTGGCCGTACAGAGTATGGATGATCCATCTGGAAAACTTCTGTATTCGCATAGTGATCTAAATGATGAGAATGAAACATTCTATGTACCAAAAGTACAGACCGTACTGACAAATACAGCAAATGATCATTACTTTACAACAGCAGCCGGAAGTACTCTGGTCGATACTGTTACTTACTCTGGATTAAAACCGGGACGTGCTTATACATTAACTGGAAAATTGATGGATAAAGATACAGGAAAAGCAGCAACAGATAAATCTGGAAAAGAAATTACCGGAACAGCAACCTTTACGCCAAGTACAGCAAACGGAACAGCTAAAGTTAACTTCTCCTTTGATGGATCCAACTTGAAAGGAAAAACACTGGTAGCATATGAGACACTGAATGGAATTAGTGTTGCATACGGAATAGCATCCTCGAAAAAAAAAGACCTGGCTATCCATAAAGATATCAGTGATGCAGATCAGTCAGTTACGAATATGTCTCTTTCAACGACTGCAAAAGATCAGAAATCCGGAACAAAGCAGGTGACATTATCAAGGACAGCAAAAATCGATGACACTGTTAGTTACAAAGGAGCCATCCGTGGAACATCTTACAAGATTAATGGTACATTAATGAATAAGAGCACAGGAGAGGCAGCTGTTGACGGCGATGGCAAACCGATTACTGCAAGTGGAGTATTTACAGCTGGCAGTGCAACTGGAACAGCAACCGTTACCTTTACCTTTAACACAAATGGAATGGCTGGAGGAGCTTATGTAGCATTCGAGGAAGTATATGAAACAACCGGAGGAAAAGAAACACTTTGGGGAACTCATATGGATCTGAATGATGAAGCACAGACGGTATATGTACCATCTATTTCAACGAACTTGATAGACGAAAACAGCCAGACCAACTACACATATATCCGGGATAATGTAAAAGCACATGACCTGGTGACATATGAAGGGCTTATCGCAGGAAAGACATATAAGTTAACTGGAACATTGTTAGAAAAATCTACCGGAAAAACATTTGTAGATGCAAATGGAAAGACTGCAACAATAACACAGACATTTACACCGGATTCTGATAGTGGATCTGTGGATATGGTATTTGATATCAATCCATCCAACCTTAAAAACCTCAGCACTGGTAGCATTTGAAACATTGAGCTGCAATGGTGAACAGGTAACGATTGAAAATGATCTGGATAATGAGCAGCAGACACTTCACTTCCCAATCCTCAGCACAACAGCAAAAAAAGGAAAGGTAAGCGGGAAAGAATTACGTAGATATCGGTGGAGATATGTCAATCATTGATACAATCAAATACGAAGGTGTACAGTATGGTATGACACATACGATCAAGACTTATCTGGTCGACAAGTCTACCGGAAAGACTGTAAAAGATGATAATGGAAACGATATCGTAAAAACAACCGAATGGGAGCCGGAGGCTACACAGGGAAGTATTGATGTTGAAATTCCGGTAACTGGAAAGAAACTTGCCGGAAGAACGCTGGTTGTATTTGAAGAGATTTATCTTGGAGATGCCATGATTGCATGCCACAAAGATATCAATGATGCAAATCAGACCATTAAAGTTAAAGGATATCGTGACTGTACCGTAATCAAACGCATTAAAGCTGATGATTACTGGAAAGAACATGGAGATCCGACCTTTATCTTCAAACTTACGGGAACGGATACACTGGGAGCTTCACATACTTATTATCAGAGTGTCACATTCACTGAAAGCTATGTAAAAGCACATACGGACAGTGACGGATACGTAGAGATGAAAGCAATCTTTGGTCAGGTCCCGGCAGGGGAATACACATGTTCCGAAGAAAGCGTCAGCCGATTTGAGTTTGAATCATTGACCAAACCGGTAAATGCAACCATTAACGGAAAACAGCAGTATACCATCTGACGGATAACGATACGGCATGTGCAACATTTGCCAACAAAAAATATGAAGAGGGAGACTTCGGACATGACAGTGTAGTAGTTAACCACTTCAATCATAAGACACAGGATTAAGATCTTGATAACTGGAAGGACCTGCTTCGATAGGAAGCGGGTCCTTTCCGGTATATGGTAATTTATATATATTGCAGTAGAGGTTGACACCTTTTCATAATTTGCTCATACTACTACATAACTCATAAAAACATATTGTTTTTGTATGGACGGCGTTGTGACGGCGTTCTATTTTTTTTGCATATTTTTATGAATCTACTAATTCCGGGGCTTTCTTTTTTTACGAAAATAGGAATGTGAGCAATAATATTACAGATGAACGAGAGATCAAGATTCTGTTCGAACTGTTTGAGAAACGAAACGAACAGAGAAAAAGCACCATTGTATGCTCACAGCGTGATCCAACTAATTGGAAGGCAATGATTCTTAATGATGAAGTATCAGCTAATTCTATTATGAAACGAGCTACAAAACATTACACTATAAAGATCAACACCCGATAATGTAAAAAGAAAACAACAAAAGCAGTCGGCCGTTATGCTCCGCAGAACGGCCGTTCTAAAACGCATTTGCGACCGCCGAAGGGCGCAAAATACACCGAGACAATATGTAATGACCTCCGGATTTATATATACGTGGATTTACTTGTATATCTGAATTGGAAACATATCAAACTAACCAGAACTACCACATACAAATGGAGATCATTATATAAATTATAACACAGTTTACGTAGGAATGGATGTTCACAAGGAAAGTTTTACACTGAGTGGTGGAATTTGAGAATTTATTTTAGAAAAACTGATAATTAATGAAAAAACAGTTGATAAATTGAAAAATAATTGATATATTATAATTACACAGATAAGAGGTCATAAAACAATTAATTTTAAAATAATAAAGGAGGGTTACTATGAAAAAAACAGAATGATTTTGATATCGATTTAAGAAATGTAGAAAACTACGAATCAACTGGCACGTTGTCAATCAATACAAGCGTTCCATGTGAATTTGCAACGATTACAATTGAAATGACAAAAGCAAATAAGTGTAAATCTGTTGAAACACCTACAACAGGGATGACCTCTGCATGCTGTAAGAAGAATGCTGTAGGGCCACAATGCATTTAAGGGAATAACAATAAGAGATGTGGCTTATGCCACATCTCTTATTAATTACCGATAGATTGTATGATTAGAGAGGAGTAAAATATTGGACAGAAAAAATATATAAATGTGAACAAAATAATTTTTTTTTTTATAATTGCTTATCTTGTTCCGTGGGTGTTTGTTCCATGGATTAAACAAGGAACAATGTCATTAGTGTTTGGGGAATACATTATGACACTTCCAACAAGCGGATGATACTTGAGAATGGTATATTAATAAAGGAAAGAAAAGGATTTTTTTCAAAAGATTTTTATAGTAGGGAGTTGTTGTTTTTCTATCTATATATTTTTCTGTATTACAGGAGTCGTGCCTCAAGGGTATATGATTATATGGGAGCAAGGTTTAATTATTATTTTTAGCATTTTGTTATTTGTTTATTGCCTTATATATGGAGGAGAATCGTTATATCCATTTAAAAATAAAAAAGAAAATGGTAGCAATTGTAGGAACATACATTGTAATTAAAGGAATTCATCTTGCCGTTTTTGGGATTGATTTTAGATGTGGAATATATATTATTGATCAAATTTGGAGTATACCATCTAAAATGATATTTAGTTGTTTGAGTTTTATGGGAGAAGAGTTTGCTTGGAGAGGATACTTACAAAAAAGATTACAGGAATGTATGGGAAAGCGTATGGGAGTGATTACATTGGGGATTATATGGGAATTATGGCATATACCACTTTGGGTTACGACTTTTCAGTTGAATCAGCAAGAGGCTGGATTAGGAATAATGATTGCAGCAAGATTTTTTAATGTAATTGGTTTCGCTATTTTTTAGGATGGGTATACATGAAAACTGAAAATGTGTGGTTATGTGCGTTATTACATGGTATGAATAATAATATGTTATCAGGTGTAGTAAGTGGTACTTTAGAAGTTAGAGGGATACCGATAGGGGCAATTATTCAACCTGTAATATTGTGGATGTTTATTTTTTTAAAAGAATATAAAAAAGAATCTAGAATTACATAGTGTGATCATAAAAAATAGTGGAAAATGTGAAAGTGGAAGTGTTTGAAGTGGAGAGAATGAGAAAAGAAATAGATAACTATATTGAACATATAATTATTTGCCATGAAAAAAACGACTTTGAGATGATGAAGGAAGAAAGTATTTCACTGTTATTTTGGGGTTCACAGATGATAGAAGTGAACAACACAATTCGGCAAAGAGATGCTATTTTAGCAATTACAGAAAGTTTGATACACCGAATTTATGAAAAACCAGATATGTATGTGGATTTTTTGATGCAAAAATGTATGGAGAACTTGGGAAATTAGCATTTTCATTTCGTGAAATTAAGAAAAGGACAGGAAAACTGAAGGATTCATCAGAATTTCTTAATCGACTTTTGTTAAGAAATGCTTACCAGAAAATTATCAGATTTCAGCCGGATAAGATTATGTTTGATACATATGATATTCTTGGTGGGATTGCGGGAGTGACTTACTATCTTTTGGATTGTCCAGAGATATTAGAAAAGCCTGATGAAAATCAAAAAGTGAGAGAATTGGTTTGTTTTTTGGTTTATTTGTCTGAGGATTATATTTATCAAGGAAAGGAAATCCTAAGATACCATATCAGAAGAAAGCAGCAATGGCTTAAATGGGAACGTAGTCATATGAAAAGAGGACATATTAATTTTGGAACTGCTCATGGGATTATAGGACCGTTAGTTGCACTTTCAAAAGCAAGAAAATTAAATATTTTAGAGGAAAATCAGAATTATGCGATTGAAAAGTTGATTGGTTTATATGAGAACTTTTTTGTGTAGAAGAAAATGGAATTCTTCGATATCCAAGAAGGCTAGCGATAGAAGATTATATAAAAGGAAGAAAAACGGATCTTACGGAAAATAGTGGTTGGTGTTATGGAAATCTTAGCATTATTAGAGCATTAATGAAAGTAACATGGTATAGTGGAAATAAAGAAAAATACCAATATTATTTGGATAAATTCGTAGCAATTATAGAACAGCCTATAGAGGCATATCGATTGAACAGTCCTATTGTATGCCATGGATATGGGAGTGTGGTTTCGCTTCAGATATATGCTTTTTGGAGAGTGGAGATGGACGATGCCTTGCCAATTTAGAACGAAATTTGGAAGTATTATTGAACGAGCATCAAATAAAGATGGTACGAGATACTGAATATAAAATGGATTTATCTCTTCTGGAAGGAAGTGCAGGTACAGTGCTTTCTATGCAGAATTGTATAACGCGAAACCTTACATACGGTAAATTGTTGTTAATGGATTAATGAATATGGGAAAAAAAACAAAAGTACTTAAGAATATTATGTGGGTAATCAGATCAATCATGGAGTATGATGAAAAATATTTGTTTATAGTGGGAATTGTTACAATGATAGGCGGAATATTGCCACCATTATGCACTATTATATCTCAGAAAATTATGAATGGATTGCAAGAAAGGAGAGACTTACATACTCTATTATTTCTCGTAATAGTTTATGTAGGAATTGATTTGTTTCAGACATTGTTAGGATATTTGGTAATATATTATAAGTATAAGTTTGCACAGGGATATAATTTACATTTTAATCAAAAGGTACTTCAGAAGGCAGCGGGATTAAATTTAAAAAGCTATGAAAACAGTGAAATTTATGATATGATTTCACGAGCTCAGTACGAGATAGAAGGAAAACTCATAGTATATTTCGAATCTTTTATAGGTATATTTTCTAGTATGATTACGACAGTGTCTTATTTGTTAATTATCATAAGATTTCGTATTTGGATCGTACCGTGTATTATACTTGTTCCGATTGTTAAATTTTTAATTAATAGAGCAATAAATAGTGAAACCTTTGCTGTAATAAGGGCGCGAACAAATGATTCTAGAAAGTGCTGGTATATTCAACATGTGTTAACATATGGAGAAGCTTACAAAGAGTTAAAGATATATAATTTATTTCAATATTTTATTGATAAGCATTTTGAATATAATAAACGATTTAATGAAGAAAATCTTAAACTTAAGAAAAAAAGTACAGTTCAACTGGGGGCACTACAATTATAGAAACATTTATTGATGGTGTAATTTTTGTTTATATAATTTTTTGCTGGTTATTTGGGTGAAATCATGATTGGAAATGTAGTGACCTATATGAAAACGATTACGCAAGTCAAGTCACAAATAATGTCTGTGTTACAGTCATTTTCTGATATGAACCAAGAAAGCATGTTTATTGATCAGCTAAAAGAATATTTGGATCTTCCAGAAGAAGACATAGAAAAAGAAGATGAGCAAATTGAAATCACTAGGATAGAAAATATAGAAATAAAACATTTGTATTATCGTTATAAGGAAGATCAACAATATGTGTTAAAAGATGTTAATTTCTTTATAGATGGTACAAAAACAATAGCGATTGTAGGGCAGAATGGAAGTGGCAAGACAACTTTATTAAAAATAATAATGGGATTCTACACAGATTATGAAGGGGAGGTGTTTATAAATGGTATAGAAATGAGAAAGATTAACAAAACGTCTATGAGGAGACGGATTGCTACGCTGTTTCAAGACTTCTATAAATACGAAGCTACATTCAGAGAGAATATTGCATATGGGAATTTGGATGCTTTACAGGATGACAGAAAGCTGATTTTTACTTGCCGTAAGTTTGATTTGGAAAAATTAATTAATGAGTCAAATGAAAAATTAGAATGTCAAATTGGATATTGGTTTGATAATGGGAAACAGATTTCACTTGGTCAATGGCAGAAAATAGGTTTAGCAAGAGCTTTTTTTAAAGATGCAGTTTTATATATTTTAGATGAACCAAATGCAGCATTAGATGCAATTACTGAGTATCGATTGTCTGTTCTGTACAAGGAATTACTTAAAAAAAGAAAGGGATTATTGTCGCTCACAAATTTAATAATTTAGTAAAACAGGTAGATGATATAATCGTTCTGGAACATGGAGAAATTACTGGGATTGGATCACATGAGAATTTATTGAAAACAAATGAAACATATAAAACATTATATGAAATGCAAGTTGGATAATGGTAATCGGAGGTAATAAAATGAGAGCAGAGTGTCAGGATGTATATATGATTAGAACACCGAGTTTATCGTTAGAATATCTTGAAAAATATGAAAAACAGGAAAAAAGATATTTATGATTTTATAAGTCAAGATAAAGAATTAGATCAATTTTTTAGAAAAGCGTTACTTGTATCGAGTCCGACTCTTTATAAAAATTATATTAATAAACCAACAGATAAAAAGAAATATGAAAAGCTTAAAGAGTCTTTATTAAAATATTTTTTAAGAAGTATTGGACGTCCAACTCCTTATGGATATTTTGCGGAGGTATCTCTAGGTCAGTTTGGAAATGAAACAGAATTGGAACGTGGGGATCAAATTTTAGATATACGTGTAGATAATAATTGGATTAATCAAGTTGTTCAGGTTTTAGAAAAGCATGAGGAAATTCAAAAAAGATTAAAAGTTCGTTATAATACGCTTTGTTATATAAGTGGAGACCGGGTGAAAAATCCGTATTTTACAAATTATGGAAAAGCAGAAACGGGACAAACAATTATTGTAGAGAATAGTATACGCTATACAAAATTAAATGATTTAGTGAAAAAGGAAGCAGTGGATTTTATTTCGTTGCTGGAATTATCAAATAAAGTAAAATTAGTCTATGAAGACACCCCTGAAGTAGTGATTTGGAAAACGCTACTTGATATGTTAAAAAGTGAATATTTGATTTCAAATCTTCGAACTCCTGCATATTGTAAGAATACATTAAAATATTTGATTCAAGAACTTAAGACGATAGGCTATTCAGGAGAGTACTTTGTCAAATTGGAGAGTATATTAACATTATTAGAAAAATTTAGAGAAAAAGAAAACTTGGATATTCTTATAGAGATTTATGCGACAATGGAGAAAATTGGAAAAAAATAAAAATTATTTGATTATTAATTTAGGCGATAAATATAAAAAAAAAATACTCTTGATGTTAGTATTAAAAAGCAAGTGGAAAAGTTGTCAGAAATTTTATATAAAATTCCAGTTATATATGATTCAACTTATAAATTGAAAGAAAAGTTTATAGAGACTTATGGAACATATGTAGAGGTACCGCTTACACAAATCATTGACAAAAATGGGTTTAATGGAGAAAGACTAATTGAATTAGGTAGGATAGAATCGACTAGGGAAGAAAAGGTTATTCATATCATAGATCATAAAATTCAGCAAGCTTTGTTGAATCAAGAAGAAGTAGTGAACTTCGTTGAAGAAGACTTTAATGGAGTATGTAGTGATTTATTATCAGTTGGATCCTATGATATTAACTTTATGATAATGAAAAAATGAAAAAAGAATATAAATTGTGGTTAGGTCCGAACTTTGGGTCTTCCAGAGCGGGGGCTATGGTGCAACGTTTTTCGCAATGTTTGCCAAACGATAAGCTAGAAGACTATAATAGACTATACGAAAAGGATAGTAATAATCATAAAGAATATGAAATTGTAGAAATAAGAGAATTTAAAACTTATGGAATACAGGAAAATGTTATAAATACAGAAAAGAATTGTAATTATTATATGACTCTTGGAATGTGTTCTAAAGAAATTGAAAAAGAAATTTCACTGGAAGATATTTATATTGGTATAGATGATAATAAAATGTATATATGTTCAAAAAAAATTAGGAAAACGATTGAAGTTTGTTACAGATAATATGCTTAATCCAATATTAAATAATGGGATATCAAGACTTTTACTGGGAATTTCACAGGAATATAACAGTTATCCATTGGCCAGATTATCATTTCTTCCTTCGGAGTTATATTATAAGTATATTCCAAGAGTGCAATTTGAGGGCATAGTAGTATTGCCAAGGAAGTGGGTGTTAGATGAACTAGATCTTTCGGTGGATTCATGGGAAGAATTTAAAACAACATTTAAACGATGCCGAAGTCGTTACAAATTAGACTCAATTTTGTATTGTGTTTCAGCAGATAATAGGATTATTGTAAATTTGGATAGAGAAGAATATTATCCTATTCTTTATCATGAATTAAAAAACGGAAGAAATTAGAATTTTCAGAATTAGAAACAGGACTATTAAATAATCTTTTGGTAAAAGATGATAAAGAGAAGGTTTATGTAAATGAATGCGTGTTTAGTGTGCTTAATATAAAAAAAAGAAGAATATTTACCAGAAAAGAAGACTGATTGTCTGATGTTATGTGAGGAGTATCGTCGTAAGTTGTTGTGCGAAGACGGATGGATATATTTCAAACTCTATGGAATCGGAAATCGGGAAAATGAAATTATTAGTGTTAAGTTACCAGAACTCTTGGCAGAACTAAACTGTGTAGAACATTTTTTCTTGCGATATGTAGATAACAAAGGAGAACATTTAAGAATACGGATTAAGTTTGAAAATAGCAAAAAGGCATATGAGAAACTTCCTAGAATTAATAAATGGATAGATTATATGATGAGACAGGTACTCATTAACGATGTTACATATGATATATATTTTAGGGAAATTAATAGATATGGCGGTAAGGAAATTATTGAATTTTGTGAAAAAATATTTTTAAAGATTCTTTGACAGTAGAGAAAATTTTATCTTATTATGATTTAAACCAAATAGATAATATTGAAAAATCGTATATAATTGGAATTACGTTTATTTTAAAAAATTTAACAAAAGGATTGGAAGAAATGTTTCAAATTCTGGATTCGATGGGATTTCAGAAATTATAGAAAAGAATATCGGGAAGAAAGTAGATGCTATTTACAATATGTACGGTCTGTTTTGAATGAATGTGAAGAAAAATATTTAGACGTTAAAGAAGAACATTTACAAGAAAAGAGAGCATTGAAAATTTATGCGAAAAAGCTGGAAAATCAAATAAAACTTAAGAAGAATACAAATAAAAAAGAAAATATTATTTTGTCTATTATTCATATGTATTGTAATCGAATAACCGGTAATAGAATTTATGAAAATAAATATTTGGCGATTGTAAGGCATGCGCTGTATCAGATATTACAACAAGAAAAGCATTATCCTAAAATAGCATCAAAAGATATTATCTAGGGAGAGAACTTTATGAAAATAAACAATCAGATAAAAGAAAAAATGAAACTCGTAATCTGTACTTATATTGAAGATATTATCTTGGAGTTTCGAAACGGACAAATAGCTAGAAGTGAGTATGATGATTTATTGCTGTTTTGTGCAGAAATTCTTGAGTTCCATTTTTAAAAATGTACGATGATTATATAGAAAGAATAGTCATTGATATTTTAAATACTATAAAATCAGAAATATATCTAGGAGAAAACAATAACTTAATTTATATCGGGATGTGTAAAGGAGTTGGAAATATAGCATTTAGTCTAAGAATTTTAAAGCAAAAAAAGGAATGAGTGTGGCTAATTTTTTGGAATATTTTGAAAATTGGATGACTAAATATTATTATACTCATATAGATTTATATTATAATAAACCAACAGTACCACTATTTTATGATTCTATTTATGGATTATCGGGAATGTTGAATTATTATTTAGATTATCACCTAGAACAAAAGGAAGTAATTGAAGGTCTATTGCGGTATCTGATTTCTTTAACAAAGAATAACAATGATAACGTTATAAATTATTTTATTATGGAATTACCTAAGTATGCAACAGAGGATACGGAGAAAGTTCCATATCTTGATTTTGGAATGGCACATGGAATTATTGGACCATTATTGGTAATAGCAAAGGCAAGAAGTTTGGGAGTTCAAGTGGATGGGATAGAAAACGCTATTCAAATTTTGAAAACACTTTATCAAGAATATACATTGGTAAGTGAAAAAGGAATTTTAAAGTTTCCGATTCAGCTATCAATGGGAGAATATCAGAATAAAAAATTGACAAGTTGTTCATTTAATAATGGATGGTGCTATGGGAATGGATGTATCGTATATGGTTTAATGAGAGTAGCAAAGTTTTATGAGAATGAAAACGAATTTCAATTTTATAAGAGGGCCTTGTTTAAGATTATGTCTGAAGCGATAGAAAAAATGATTTTTTTGAACCGATAGTTTGCCATGGATACGGGAGTGTATTAATGATACAAATGAGCATATATAAAAAATACAAAAGAGCAACAATTTTTGATTAATTTAGAAGAAAATATAGAAGCAACATTAAAATGTCATGAAGAATGGATGAAAAAAGGAGCGTTATATAAAAAATTATTCTTTATTAGAAGGGGCTGCAGGTGTAATGCTTTCATTATTAAAAACTATGGGGGAAGAAATTGAGAGCAATAAATTATTGCTATTGGAGTAAAAAAATATTATGAACTGAGGATTAATGTAATCGTTTGGTTTTCGAAACCTTATATGGAACTATGTATCTTATTAGTTCTTTCTGAGCATTACCATACTAAAAACTTAGAAAGAACCGGTTCTAATGCTTCTATTATTTATAATGTAGTTATTTGTTAACAAATTTTTGAAGTGGATGCATATTCCGTTTCTAAACAGCCGATACATTTGGGGTCTAGGTAATTGAATATTCTTGTGTGGCAGGTTCTTCCGCAATTATCCGTTTTTTTCTCTTGCCTCATATAGCGCAGTTTTGCTTCCAGCAACTCTCTGTTACATTTTCCGTACATAGTACGTTTTATCATTTTGAGCCTGCTGTTAGTTCCCTCTACAAAACCATTGCTATAGTCATAAGCTACCGCATTTTCAACGGCATCCAGATCGTTTTCCAAACCTTTAGCAAAACTTCGTAATCCTTTTATACTGCTTTTTTTGTACTTTTCAATAAAGAAATAGAGAAGTATCACACTCTTTTTCTTGAAAACATTTCGAAACTCTCTAATACATGTATACAGTTCCCATAGGTTTGGAAAGTGATTGTAAATGTAACGTTTATGCAGATCTGTCAGCTTTATATCCATCCACATATGTCTAAATAGGCCTTCTCTTGTGATATAATCTGCTGATTTTCCTTTACTTCCTGTCCTGTATTTAAGTGCCTCTGTTTGTGTCCTGATATATGGCTGGAGTTCAAAAAGCTTTTTCCTTCACGCTGTTCTATTTTTAAGAGATAATCAAAAGCATTGCTCTTTGAACCGGTGTAACCTTTAGCATATACAGCTTTTACTGTTTTACTTTTACTCTTTCCGGAATACAGACATTCTAGAATGAAGTCGTGATAAATATCCAGTTTGCTTTGATGTATTCCATACATGCTTAATTTTTGGGTTCACCTGTTCTGTATTTGGCTATTGTATTCCTTCCCACTCCCATACGGCGGGCAATTTCTCTGTAACTACAACCTTCTTTTAATAATTGTTGGATCTGACAGATCATCTTATAACGTTTTTCGGAATAATTTGAGGAGTTATCCACATCCTGTGCAATTTTTTTATCGGTCTCACGACTTTCTTCTGGTTCATCGTTATGCGGGATCTTTATAGTGGCAGGTAATTCATGATTTAAGGCCTTTTTTATGGCTTCCATTAAATTTTGATGAAGATGAAAACGGTCTGCCACCTGCATTGCATCCGGCAGTTCTTCTGCTATGACTTTTGCATAAGCACTGGCCCTGTCTCTGGTAATTACTTTGATATGTTTATTATTTTTCAACTATTTCCGCAAAGCATCTCCATCTCTTCCATCCAGTAACGTGATAGGATTATGAGTTTCCTCATCTACTATGATAGTTCCATATGTATGACGTTTTTTATAAGCGAAATCATCAATCCCTATTTTATCTCCAGTGAAATCATGTTCCATAGCCTGATATCTTTTTCAAAAGAAGACGGATCACCGTATCTCCACTAATCTTTATCCCTAATACCTTACATATCCTGGAACATCCTTCACAGCTAGTTTCTAATGCTAATGAACAAATAAAGTCAGCACAGCGTTCTGTCATCCGGCTATAGTAATTAAGAAAACCATTAAAATTCTCTGCGATTGTACTAGCATTACAATCGGTATTGGTACACTTATATTCATGTGCTTTAATATGTAACTGAACATTCTTTCCTAAAATAGGAAGATCCTGAACATGTCTTACATAGGTCCCATGATATTCCTCAGTAGATTGACCACATTTAGGACAGACACAACTTTTTTGTTTTTGATTTCAGGTAAATATGAATTATATCATTGGTTTGCTCAGCCTTAATTAACTGCAACTTTTCTTTCGGAAAAAACGAATCTAAATCAAATGTATTCATAAGAAATCTCCATACCTTTAATACAAGTATTATACTATAAATTGATGAGATTTCCTATATCAAAAACGGATAATTGCGGAAGAACCGTGTGGCAGAGCCGCCCGTCCGGTGTTGTGTGGACCGTACCGGATTATAAGAAGTTTACGGAAACATTTTTCAAAATAGAAGTTATCAGTGACTGCCGGTATATTGTAAAAGATACGGATGTGGAAACCGATAAAGAAATTGTTCACAGATATCAGACACAGGAAGATGCATGGAATGCCGCGATGCTCTGTGCTAATAGACAAACATTTGACTTGTCTGTAAAAATGCCGGGTTCGGTACATATGAGTGTAAACCATAAAGAACAGACAATTTCTGTCATTGGTTCTGATAATCAGCTAAAAAGACTCTACAAAGTAACAACAGCTGCAAATCAATCTTAATGCATTACAGTTTCAAGAAAGTCTCTCCAGGGAGGCTTTCTTTTTTTTTTTGGTAGAATGTTCACTCTATCCGTAGAACATAATATGCAGATGAAGGGAGCATAGAAAAATACTGTAATGTTCAAATAATTTTAGAAAGAGGTACAAATCATGGACAAATACGAAAAAAAATATGACTCCGCAGTATCCGAAACAGAAACGGATATCCGGAAATTAACGGATCTGTTATTAAAAGTAGGAACACAGCAGTTTCTGGAAACATTATCTCCATACATCACAGGTGGAGAAATCCTTTTTGATGGTGATGACGGCCGGGCTTGGAAATTCACATTTGACCTGGAAAACAAAAGTTGGCAGCAGAAATGCGGAACAGAATCTTTCACGGATCAGATGATGATCCACGAATTGGAACAAAAAGGTTATGAAATCAGAAAAAAAGGCGGCACAGTGATAAATAAGAAGGCAGGAAAATCATGTGGTAAGAGGAAAATTGTACAAATATCAAATGCTTCATCGGAACTGATAAAAGCTACTATACAGGAAAAACACATGTCTTATCGCGGCCTGGCAAAGCTTACTGGTATGAATGTTAGCGTCATCAGTCATATGTGTGCCGGAACACAAAAGAGATTTAATGAAAAAACAATTCAGAAACTGGAATCTGTGTTAGGAATTTCTATTCCGGATATCAGCAATGATGCAGAGGCGATCATAAAGGATATGGAAGAGAGCCAGACTATCTAAACAGATTTTATATGGATAAGGAGAAACCAATGTATACAGGAAAATTAAGAATACCAACGAACAGATTTTTGTTTTAAATGCCATCACAGAGTTTTTCACAGTGATGTCAAGGGATATCCATATGTGTGTCCGCATTGCGATGAAAATATGTATCGCTTTGAAACATATACGAAAAAGAGAGAAAAACCGCTATGTCAATCCTATTGTGAATGCAATGAAAGACAGAAAGCAGTGATCATCTAAACACAGGAGGAAAATATGCGAACGATAAGTGTGCGAATTGAATTCGATTCATTAGTAGAAGATGGCAGTTATGATGCTGTTGAACAAATTATCTTAGGCATGCATTCCCCTTCCTCCATGCAATAGGGAGGGGTTAATGCCGTTTGTCCACAAATTTGCACTTACCAACAAATCCCAGGAAAATATATTCTATGCGGAAAATACAGGAAGGAGACCACATGGCAAATCGTGCAATCATATACCGGCTGTATCCTACAGCCAGTCAAAAAAACTTTTGCTTACAAAAACATTTGGATGCTGCAGATTTGTATATAATCGGCTGCTGTCTGTTCAACAGGAACGGTATAAAAATGGTGAAAAGCATCTTTCAAGAACACATGCCAATAACTTTTTGTAACCGGCAGTTAAAACCTGCATATCCGTTTCTAAGAGAAGTAGATAAATTTGCATTGACAAATGCCATTTATCATCTGGAAGACGGATACCAGAGATTTTTTAAACATCTCGGAAACTTTCCAAAGTATAAAAGCAAAAGGAAAGCAAAGAAAAGCTTATACTACAAATTCAACGAATAGGAATATCAAGATAGGTGAACAATACATAAAACTCCCAAAACTTGGAAGAGTGAAAGCTAAGATACACCGGAAACCGAAAGACGACTGGTTATTAAAATCAGCTACTGTCAGGGAATTTGGTGACGGACTTATCAGGTGTCTGTGCTTTTTGAGTATGAGGAAACACCGGTATCACCAGTCCCGGTAACAGAAGAACAGGTCGTTGGGCTTGACTATAAGTCTGCCGGCCTTTATGTAGACAGTAATGGCAAATGTCAAAATATGCCGGGATACTTCCGCATGGCCCAAAAGGAACTGGCAAAAGGCAGCGGAAACTGCGCCATAAAGTTCCGGGAAGCAGGAATTACCGGAAACAGCAGAAACGGATTGCCAGGGTTTACCGGCATATCTCAAACCAGAGAAAAGATTATCTACACAAGCTTTCAACTGCGACAGCCAAGCAGTATGCCTATGTCTGTGTAGAGGACCTGAATATGCGTTCCCTGTCCAATAAAGGTTTCGGGAACGGGAAATCAACATTGGATAATGGTTACGGGATGTTCCTGTCCATGCTGGATTACAAGTTGGCGGAACGCGGCGGAAAGCTTGTCAAAGTAGATAAGTTCTTCCCGTCCAGCCAGATCTGCCATTGCTGCGGCTGCCGGAATCCAGAAGTCAGGGATCTCCGCATACGGGAATGGATATGCCCGGACTGCGGTGCGGTTCATGACCGGGATACCAACGCTGCAATAAATATCAAAACCGAAGGTATGCGCTTACTGGCAGCATAAAAAACAATAGAATCGTAGGTCTGGAACGGGCCGAACATAAACGCTTGCGGAGATTTTGGGAAAACTGCCAGTTTGCGGTATGACAATAACCGGGATCAAAAGAAACAAGAAGCTCCGACTTCTATAAGTCGGGGTAGTTACCTATGTGGAACATAAAATTTTCAGACGGTACTGTAATTGGAGCATATCCGGAAGAGATCATTCCAGGAGAAATGAAAGAAAACGGATGTCCATTGGAAGGTATCGAATAAACAAGAGTTTCAACAGAATGGAAGAATTTTGTGGAAACACCGATTTCTTAAAAGGACGGAATTTATGAAAAAAAAGTAAGAGTTAAATTAATAGTTAAAGAATTTTATAAACAAATGAATCCTGACATTTGGGACGGATCCGGAGAAAGACCGGATTCATTTGATACCCACGCATGGGAATATCCATTAACAGATGCGGTCCATCTGGAGCTTGCTTTTGGCTATGACGAAAGTGACGGTGGATGGAAGTATTTCTGCGATCTGGTGTATTCATCTGACAACAGTTCCTTTGATATGACAAGCGGTCATGGAATTGATTCACCGCAGAACATAATCAATTCTGTTATGCAATTATGTCGGGAGTATGAATAATTTTATATGTAACAAAAAATACGGAGGAAACACAATGGATAAAACAGAGTTATCGAAAATAATTGACGCAAATATCAGTAAGATTTATAAGAAGTATCAGGATGCAAATCAGATTGAGACCGGTGATATTTCTCCGGAGGATGATCTGAAACTGGCAGTTATAAAAAAATCACTTGCAAATCTGATTATGGGAATCTGTGATCCAGAAGGAAAAAATAATATTCTGAATCCTGTAAGGAAGAGAATATTGGATCAGGTGTCAAATGCATACAGCACAAATTTTAGTGAACACAAAGATCTGATTGCGTTCTGCATATGCAGCGGCTATCTGGAAAGATATAATCCGGATATTGATTTGGATGAAGAAAGTGATTTTTCAGAATTGCTTGTTGCAGTGGAAAAAGACTGGCTGTTTTCTTTTTATGAAGGAGAGCCTGCATTTGGAAACGGATGAAGAGGCACGAAAGTATTTGCAGGATGAATATACGAGTGATGACAGCATCATCTGGTACAATAAAGCTCTGGAAGACAAGAAAATTGTAATGATCAATTTCAATTAAGTACGAATATTACAGTGCATAAAGAGAGGGCCTTGAGTTCTCTCTTTTTTTTTTTCTCAGCAGCAATCATTCTAATTATAGAACATAAATCAGCAGAAGAGAGGAGATTAGAAATTTTATACTGTAATGTTCAATAAAAATCGGAGGAAATATTATATGGCAAAACACAATCCTTATGAATATACAGATTTTGAGTCAATAATTCAATATTTTCATAAGTTGCAGAGGGGGTTCCAGCGATGAAAGCGAAAATTTACTATAGACGTCCAGATCCCACACTTCCACATAATAAATGGAAATATACGGTGAAAACAATTGAAGTTTCAAAAAATGAGCCAAACCATATTTTACAGGAATTCATAAAGATTACAAGACTTCCACAATATACCTATGTTACTCATATTAAGTGCGGCCGTTATGACTATCAGTGGTATGATAGCTGCAATGGTGCTTTTGGTGTAGGGATTTTTTAGACAGAATATTGCGGTATAAGAAGGGAGAGTTTTTAGATTCTCCCTTCTTTATTTTTCAATAAAAAGAATCACACTATTAACAGAACATGAATCTACAGAAGAAAGGAGTAAAAAAAGAATCGCTGTAAATGTTCTGATTATTACTAAAAAAAAAAACACAAAAGGGGGGGATCCAGCTATGAAAATAATTATACTTAGTACATTGTTTTTACTATTTTTACTTATGACTGCTTTGCAATATATCTCTGCATCTTCTATGAAGTCATCAGATTGGCCAGTTCTTCATATGCAGCAGCAAATAATTTGAAATTTGGAAAATATCTACGCATTCTAAGTAAGGTGTATATAGTGGTTTGTCTTATGTTCCTAGTGGCAGTTTTTCTTTAATCATAGAAGAATAATTACAGTACTTTTGGGACCCGTAATGGGTTCCTTTTTGTTTTTTAAATGAAATTTCATTCTATTCATAGAACATAATTTACAGAAGAAGGGAGACGAAAATACATACTGTAATGTTCAAAAAAAATTGGAAAGGAAACGTAAATATGAAAGAAGCAAAAACTACACAAAAGTACAAAAGAAAGACAAAAGATTGCTATGCAATTGAAGGCAACTGTGGCTACGGGTGGGATATCGAATGCTATTGCGAAGATTCCGTTGATGCAAAAAGGCAGTTGCGGACTTATCAGGACAATGTTGGATATCCGGTAAGAATCAAAAAATGGAGAGAGAAAATTGTATAGTAGGAGAAAAAAATATGATGAACACAAGTGAAGTCGCAATCAGATGCGGAGAACACGCATTCATTAGATTACAGAAATTATTACCACAGCAGGACAGGTTCTTTGCCGAAGATCTATCAGACAGAAGATGACCAGTATATTATTTACTGGGACAGTATCCATTGGTTTGAGTCTTCAGATAAGAGAGAGGCAGAGCTAGTGAGGGCTTTCAATCGGGCATTTGACTATTTAGAAGAGTGCCCGTTTGATCAGGATGGAAATATACTACCTGGATATGACTTTGAATCTATCATACTTGAAGCAGATTCTGATGACTACCAGTATCGCTCTAATGATTCTAAGTCTATAATCTGGCCGGAGAAAAGATTCATTTGCCGGAGAACTTAAAGGAGCTTTCTCCGGAAACAGGAGAAGAGAGCAATACTTATCTGGTTACGTTCTTATCAGATACCATCCCATGCGTTAATCTTGCAACTGCAAAGACAAAAGGAAGAGTTAAGAAATATTTCCTAGATGATCTCAATGTAGCAGAAAAAGATTTTATTTCTGTCCGTCTTGCAACGGAAGATGATAAACATCCTGGAATCGGTGCATCACATTCCAGAATATCCTTATGTACCGCATATCGAATATTCCTGGGGTGATCAGGAACCGGATCAGAAGTTCTCAACAAAGAAAGATGCATGGGATAAAGCAATGTCCATGGCAATGACAGAAGCAGATACCGCTTCTAATGAAAAAGAAGATGGAACAGCAGAAATCATCATAGAGAAGGCAAAATCAGAAATAAGTCTTGTTTATCCAAAATCCGCAGAAGAAAACTCTTTCTGCAGATACTACATTACAAAGGAAAAAGGAGAATAAATTATGAAGCAAACAAAAACACCAAAAGTATTTTCACTTGGAAAAGAGTGTCCAATGTGTGGACAAAAAGCATATCTTCGGATGACAGAAGAAGAAGAAAATCAGTGGCGTAAATATGCATGTTTCGGCGGACATATTCAAGATAGATTTCCAGATATGGATGTACAGAAAAAGAGAATTCATCAAATCTGGATACTGCCCTGATTGTCAGAAAGCATTATTCGGTACGGAATATGACCGCTCTGATTTTATCATAGTCGATGATATTGAAGATGGCGAAGTCCCGGAAGATGTGAAAAAGTTTTTGGAAGCAGCGGAAAAAATGAATGTGAAGGACGTTATTAAATCAGAAACAGCAAACATTTTAACTACGGAGCATAAAGTTGTCTTTGCTAAGTGAATTTGACCTGGAAGATATCTTTTATGTAGATGATGATGGAAACATTAAAGACAGATAGTAAAAAATCCGGAAGAAAAGTAGTAAATATGGTATCCGCAGAGGGATTTCTCTTTGCGGATGCTACGATACAAAAAGAAAAACAGGAGAAAAAAATATGTTGAGAGAAATCAAGAATGCCATTTACTGCATCGCTTCCTACACTGGAAACAGACATTTTGTTGAATGCGATAGCGAAGATGAACTGGCAGCTTATGTTGCGGAAGGAGAGTGCAAGGGCTATAGTGTAACATCGGTAACAGAATCTGCACAGATGGCAGCAGGCCTAGAGTAGCTGTCAAATCAAATCCATACTATAAAAAAAACTATAAAAGAGTTTATAGAAAATTTCTGAAACTAAAAAAAAGAAAAGATGAGTTTGAGGAATAATCAAAGACCGATAGTAGAAACTTTTCAGAAGGTAAGTAGTAAATACAGTATCCGCAGAGGAATCTCTTCTCTGTAGATACTATATTATAAAAAGATAATGAAACGGATACAGAAAGGATGTAGAAAATATGAGTGAATCATGGCATGATTACGGATTTGGAATTTGTACAAGCAACTTAAAAGAAGAGATTTCATTACCTGGATTGATGGAGCTTATTAGTCAGGCTCCTGAACTGAAAGAAAAGAGTCAATACATTTATGAATAATGAATGCGGAGGTGCGTTTAAAGATTCATATGATATCCTTACGTCTTATGTAGAGCAGTATGGCATATATGATTTTGGAGGATTGGCAGAAATTCTCTATGAAGTGATAAAAGAAGTAGAGGAAATTGATCTCCTTCTATGTACGGATTCAGGAGACAAAACATATCTTATCTATACGCCATCCTATCCATGGACCCCTAAAACGGAAAAGGAAAAAAGAGCTGACGGAAGAGAAGCTGGAGAATATGTTCAGAAAATACTTACGTATTGTTACCGATGAGCATTTGCCAGTGGATTATAAATCAGTAGAAAATTTTTCGTAATTGGAAAGGGAAAATAGATATGAACAGAATATACAAAAATAAAGCATGAAAAAACGGAATTTTGGTTCGAGTAAGAAGGAGAAAATCATATGAGTAAAACAGAAAACACAAATACGGAAACGAAGCAAAGAGGAAACAACAAATTCAAAAATTGATATTTCAGCCATTGATTATGATGCACTTGCATGTGTGATCATGGATGCTTACGAAAGTGACCGGGCAGAGTCCGGCCGCAAAGAAATCGTGAAGGGTATTAAGTATACACTGCAGAAATATCAAACAGCACATGACCGGGAGATTATTGATGATATGTTGATGAACTTTACCGGATACACCTTGGAAACGTTGGTGGAGAAATCCATTGGCTATGATTACAGCCAGTATGATGAACTGGAAGATTTTGATTGATCATTACAAAAAGAAGGAAAGTCTCGTAAGAGGCTTTTCTTTTGGGCAAAAAATACCCTGATAACAATCAGGAGCGTTTTTTCCTTATAATGTCCATTGGTTTTCAGCTTTACAACCTATTCGGGAGAGCGGACATACTCTCGTTTGGGTACTCCGGATGTAGACCGAACGACAACATCTTTCCCTGTACATTCACATCTTATCACATAAAAAAAAGAAAATTCAATATGTGCAGAACCTGGGGAATGCATTTTTTCACTATGTATGATACTTATCATCTGGCCGACTTTGCAGCCGAAGGGCGATCGTGCAGCAAATACTTACCAAAATCTAAGAGTATTTTAGATGTAAAGCATTATGCTGTATGTGGTTTATTTTGTATCCAAATTTTGTCCAGAGAAGCACGATGCTTTTATTTTCTTTCATACTATTAGTGTAATAATGAACCGGCTGACTTTGCGGCCGAAAGGTGAGGGCTGTTTGACCACTCACCAAAGCCATTGTAATCGTTTGGTGTTTTGCAAACCTATAGAATTACACAGGTACAAAGCTATTCATGTATCACTATCCCCATCTCCAGTTTTGCAAACCTATAGAATTACACAGGTACAAAGCGTAGTAGTATGACAGATATCATAACAAATAGTTTTGCAAACCTATAGAATTACACAGGTACAAAGCCAATCTGATGCATACAAACCAACGAAAATTTATTTAGAAATCTAGCTGAATCATCAGCAGAAAGAACGGAGAAGAAAAATGTCAGATGAAATCACAATTACACGAAAATATGTTATTTATCCTATTGCCAGTGATATGAAGGAATGGGAGCGAAAAGTGATCAAATATGTTTCAGAAAATTATGAAAAACGTATTCAATTATTAGAGCAGAAAATCAAACATTCGAAGATTCCAAAAGAAGAAAAAAGAGAATCTGCGAAAGGAACTGGATAATTTAAAGATAAAATATGATGCATTTCAGGCAGATCCGGCGATCACACAAAGCGAAATCAATACTTATACCTACGGTACAGTCCGGACAGCAATGGAAGAGGAGGCAAGAAAGAAAAAACTATATCCTGTCATGGATCTACAGCGAAATGATAGGAGCCGGTGTTCAGCATATGGAAACACTAAAAAAGAAAAATATCAGTTCATAAGCAATCGTATGAACTATGCATATCGGCTGCCAGGAAATAAAAATGGCAGTTTGTTTGATGAAGCAGAGATTCATAACATTTTGAAAGGATATGGATTTGCTTTCAGTCAGATGCTAACAAGCAAAATAAAAGACTGTGTAAAGAAAGGGCTTTTGGAAGGCAAAGTTTCTTTGCCAAATTACAAAATAGATTCACCATTTACAGTTGCAAAAGCTTGTATGGGATTTTCCCATGATTATGATAATTTTGAGGAATTGTGTGAACATATTCATGATAGTGATTTGAAGTTATATTTTGATTATGGCGGAAATAAGAAGCCTAGTATTGCTAAGTTTAAAATTGATCTTGGAAAAGGAAAGAACAGGGAAGAACTTGCGGCCACCTTATTAAAACTGTATTCAGGAGAATATGAATATTGCGGAAGCAGCATCCAAATTTCAAAAAGAAAATTATTTTAAATTTATCAATGAAGATCCCTAAGATTCCAACGGAACTGGATGAAAATACAGTTGTAGGAGTAAATCTAGGAGTTGCGATTCCGGCAACCTGTGCGCTCAATAATGATTTGCATAAGAAGCTTTATATTGGTACATATGAAGAATTTGCACATCAGAAAGTAAAGCTGCAGGAGCAGCGAAAGAGACTACAGATTTCACTGAGAAATACTTCCGGTGGACATGGACGTAAGAAGAAACTACAGGCTTTGGAACGTCTAAAGGCCAGAGAAAAACAATATACAGAAACAGTATGCCATAAGATCAGTAAACGGATTGTCGATTTTGCTTTAAAAAATCATGCGAAATATATCAATCTGGAGAACTTACAGGGGTACGATACCAATGAATTTATTCTTCGAAACTGGTGCTATTACCGTTTACAACAGTATACGGAATATAAAGCTGCAAGGTATGGAATCATCGTTCGCAAAGTAAACCCGTGCTACAATGCTCAGATCTGTAGTATTTGTGGAGGATGGGATAAGGATCAGCGTTTATCCAGAGCAGATTTTATATGTAAGGATCCGAATTGTATCAGTCACAAAAATACAAACACCCGCAATGTGCAGAATTTAATAATGCCAGAAATGTTGCGATGTCCGAATTATTCATGGAATCCGGTAAAGTAACGGGAAAAGATTTTGAAAGGGCAAGGGCCTATTATTCTAAGAAAAACCCTGGAATTATTTGGGAATTTGTAGAGAGTGAAGAATAGTTTTTCTAATCCGGCTGACTTTGCAGCCGAAAGGTGAGGGCCGTTAGTCCACTCACCAAAATCTATGTTATTTGAGGTTTTGGAAGCCTATGATTTGACATAGGTACAAAGCCGCGGGCGGCTATGATTAAATAATGAGAGCGGTTTTGGAAGCCTATGATTTGACATAGCTACAAAGCTTGTGCCGATCACAAGCGGTTCACCGGTGTCGGTTTTGGAAGCCTATGATTTAACATAGGTACAAAGCCCTGTTATGCAACATTAAATGATATTTATGGTTTTGGAAGCCTATGATTTGACATAGGTACAAAGCTTTAACCAGGATTTCTGAGGTTTGAGAAGCCAATAATTTAGTATGGGTACAAAGCATTAAGGCATAGGAAAAACAACCATATATGGAGTAAAAATATGGAAAAAGAATTAATAGAAAGAAACTTGTTATTATCTAAGATAAGTGGAAGATATGATGAAAAACACGATATTGTACCTGATAATTTAGCAGAAGGATTTGTACAGGTTGAAAAATTAATCAAGGAACAGCCGGTTGCTTTTAAAGTTGATGAGATGCTTAATTACCTGGCGGATCAGAAGGCTCATAATGAGAGTATGTATCTGAGTGCGGCAGAAAATAAAGATAAGTATTCCGAAGCACGATACGCTGGAAAAATGGATGCATATCGTGATATATTTGATATGATGAAAAAATGAAACTTGAGTAATTTTACTTGCCCGGCTGACTTTGCAGCCGAAAGGTGAGGGCCGTTAGTCCACTCACCAAAATCTATGTTATTTGAGGTTTTGGAAGTCTATGATTTAACATAGGTACAAAGCTTTTTCCAATAGTAGTATTCCTTCTTTTCTGTTTTGAAGTCTATGATTTAACATAGGTACAAAGCACAAAAGAAATGTTGGAGGCATGCTTACTGTTTTTGAAGCCTATGATTTGACATAGATACAAAGCAAAATGCATATCACACAGAAAAAAAGAGAGGTTTGGAAGCCTATGATTTGACATAGATACAAAGTATTAAACAGCAATCGATAGAAGAACGTACATGTTTGAAAAGCTTAAGATTTGATATAAATTTTTAAAGAAGCCGTAATTTATGGCTTCTTTTTTGAAAATTGATATATCAAATTGATTTTGCGATTTAAAAAAAATAATATCAATTAAATTGGATGCTTTTTCTTTCTCTGTCTGCCTTTCAGCCTCTTCCCGGAATGTTTTCTGTATCTGTTCTTTTTACGTCTGCCGGTGCACTTCTGTAACGTAAGATAATGCCCATTTTTGTAGAATACAATTTCCTTCATGATTTCACCTCCATACCGGCAGTTTGTTTTACAGAGAATATTTCATTCTATCTACAGGACATAAAGATGCAGAAGAATGGAGGTTAAAAAATACTGTAATGTTCAATATTATTACACAAAAAGGAGCAATTGATATGCGTTTTTACCTACATGACAGGAACAACGTTCCTGAAAGAGAAAAAATTATTTATTACAGCAATGCGGAAGGTGATCTGATCAAAGATGATCTTCCAAAGAATTTGAAATCTGCAAAGGAAACACTATTCAGGGAAGGATCCGGAGGACATGAATTTCTTGTAACTTTTATGGGAAAAGAATATATTTCCATTGAAAACAGTTTTTCTTCCGACAATCAGGAATACCTGAATCTGGATTTTGAACCACATATGTTTTTGAGTACGGAGTGGATGATCCGAATGTGTCACTGGCTTACAATAAGGCCGTCAGAAATGCGTTGG
>VOFI01001731.1_pt1 | contig 29862 bp, 27 predicted proteins | sample 5384131 | NCBI WGS metagenome assembly VOFI01 (sample SAMN12384728, study PRJNA508395) | human gut metagenome | isolation source: healthy gut H | host: Homo sapiens
GTAAGAAGTAATTCATATTTTCTCAGATAAACTGAAGGGTATTCCTAAGGAGTACCCTTTCTTTTTATCTTGGCAGAACCCTTCATTATTTTTTTTATTCGGTGAGACTTTGCACTGAATTTTATTGTCTATCTTTGCAGATACAGTTTGAAAGATGGAAAAATTTGAATTACATATATTGGGTTGCGGGTCCGCATTGCCTACTACCCGGCATTTTGCTACTTCACAGGTAGTTAATTTGCGTGATAAACTTTTTATGATCGATTGCGGAGAAGGAGCACAAATGCAATTGCGTAAATCACGGTTGAAATTCTCACGGTTGAATCATATCTTTATCTCGCATCTGCATGGTGACCATTGCTTCGGATTGATGGGACTTATTTCCACTTTCGGGTTACTGGGACGTACGGCTGAATTACACATTCATTCTCCAAAAGGATTGGAAGAGTTGTTGACTCCCATGCTCAATTTCTTTTGCCATACATTGGCCTATAAAGTCATTTTTCATGAATTCGATACCAGACAGACTTCAGTGGTTTACGAAGATCGTTCGATGACGGTCACTACTATTCCGCTTCAGCACCGTATTCCTTGTTGTGGCTTTCTGTTTGCCGAAAAAGCACGCCCTAATCATATTATACGTGATATGGTCGATTTTTATAAGGTGCCTGTTTACGAACTAAACCGGATAAAGAATGGATCTGATTACGTGACTCCCGAGGGAGAAGTGATTGCCAATACACGTTTGACCCGGCCTTCGGATCCTCCCAGAAAGTATGCCTATTGTTCCGATACGATTTTTAGGCCGGAAATAGTGGAACAACTTTCCGGTGTCGACTTACTTTTTCATGAAGCGACCTTTGCCGAATCAGAGTTGGCACGTGCCAAAAGAAACCTATCATACTACAGCTGCTCAGGCGGCACGGATAGCTTTGGAGGCCGGGGTACGCCAGTTGGTAATCGGTCACTTTTCTGCCCGTTACGAAGACGAGAGTATTTTGCTGAAAGAAGCTTCGGCGGTATTCCCGAATACGATTCTGGCAAAAGAAAATTTGTGTATAAGTCTTTAATTCCGGGGAAGTGATTAAACTATTGCTGAATAGAATTGTCTAAAATAACATATACAATTACAAACGAACCTATGAACCCTTATAATGAACGAGAGGTTTTGGCGCTCCTTCAGGATGAGAGAACACAGAAGCAGGGATTTGAAAGGATTGTCTCACAATATAGCGAACAGTTATACTGGCAAATCCGGCGGATGGTGCTTTCACACGATGATGCCAATGATCTTCTTCAAAACACTTTCATTAAGGCGTGGATAAACATTGATTATTTCCGGGCTGAGGCAAAGCTATCTACCTGGCTTTACCGTATTGCCCTGAACGAATGTATCACTTTCCTGAATAAACAGCGGGCTATGAATACGGTCGCCATTGACGATCCGGAGGCCGATGTCACCCAGAAACTGGAGAGTGATCCTTACTTTTCGGGAGATCGTGCAGAACTTTTGCTTCAGAAAGCACTGCTGACCCTTCCTGAGAAGCAGCGGATGGTGTTTAACCTGAAATACTATCAGGAGATGAAGTATGAAGAGATGTCGGAGATATTCGGCACTTCAGTCGGAGCTTTGAAAGCTTCTTACCATCATGCCGTGAAAAAAAATCGAGAAGTTTTTGGAAGAGGCCAATTAAACCTTTTAATATGTACAATGTCTAAGAAGAAGAGAGGAGAAGAACGTATGAAAGAAGAAGATAACATATTGAAGAAAGTGGGGAAGAAGAATTCCTTTAAAGTGCCTGAAGGGTACTTTGAAAACTTGACTTCAGAGGTCATGGGAAACTGCCGGAAAAAGAAGGTCCTGCCTTTGAAGAAGTGAAGCAACCCACGATGTGGATCAGGATGAAGCCCTTGCTCTATATGGCGGCTATGTTTATAGGGGCTGCATTGATCATCCGTGTAGCTTCTTCGAACCACCAGCCGACAACTGCCGGTGATCATCTCACTGCAAATGAAGCAGCGACAGAAGTGGTTTCGGATGAATATATTGATGTAGCATTAGATCGCTCGATGTTGGACGATTACTCATTGTACGTCTACCTTAGTGATGCGACAGCCGAATAAGTAAACTAAACTGATTTAATAAAGCGAAATGAAGAAACTGATTATTCTATTGATTATAGTTTGTGGCTTTTACCCCTGCGCTGCGTGCTGTGGGAAGTCCTAATCAACATTTGTCACCCAAAGAATTCAGGGCCAAACAACAAGCATTTATAACAGAAAAAGCTGGCCTGACTCAAGAAGAGGCTGCGAAGTTTTTTTCCGGTTTATTTTGAACTGCAGGATCGGAAAAAGCAATTGAATGACGAAGCATGGAAATTGCTTCGTAGCGGTAAAGATGAAAAGACTACCGACACTCAATACGGAGAAATCCTGGAAGGAGTTTATGATGCCCGCATCGCTTCGGACCGGCTGGATAAGACTTATTTTGAGAAGTTTAAGAAAATCCTTTCGTGCAAGAAAATTTATCTGGTGCAAAGAGCCGAGATGCGTTTCCACCGCGAACTGCTGAAAGGGGTACGTGATAATAAAGGTGGAAACGAACGTCCACAGGGAAAGAGGAAATAGCTTATCCTTTTAGCAAATCATTATATAGATGAGGGTGTATCAAGACTCTGTGGTGAGTGGTGACATACCCTCATCTTTTTTTGAATCCGGGGGGTGTCGGACTATAATCCTTTCTTTTTAGCTTCGTTCCAGATGGCATCCATTTCATCCAGGCTCATATCTTTTAGATTTTTACCTTCTTTAATGGTATGATCTTCCAGATAGTTAAATCGTCGGATGAATTTTTGGTTGGTACGTTCCAATGCATTGTCCGGGTTGATTTTATAAAGTCGGGCAGCATTGATGAGGCTGAACATGACATCTCCGAATTCTGCTTCTGCCTTATCCTTATCCATATTGGCTACTTCCACCTGAAATTCGGCTATTTCTTCTTTTACTTTATCCCAAACCTGCTCTCTTTCTTCCCAATCGAATCCTACGTTGCGTGCTTTGTCCTGTATTCTGTAAGCTTTTATAAGTGAGGGTAAAGCAGCAGGTACACCGCTTAACACACTTTTATTGCCGTCTTTCTCCTTCAGTTTCAATTGTTCCCAGTTTTCGGATACTTGTCCGGCTGTTTCTGCTTTTACTTCCCCGAATACATGGGGATGACGGAATATCAATTTCTCACAAAGTTTGTCGCATACATCTTTCATGTCGAAATCACCGGTTTCGGAACCGATTTTAGCATAAAAAGCTACGTGCAGCAGGACGTCTCCCAGTTCTTTGCAGATATCTTTTTTGTCGTTCCGCATTAATGCGTCGCAAAGTTCGTAAGTTTCTTCAATAGTGTTGGGGCGCAGGCTTTCGTTAGTCTGCTTGCGGTCCCATGGACATTTTACCCGAAGTTCGTCGAGGATGTCCAGAAAGCGTCCGAACGCTTCCATTTGTTCTTCTCTTGTATGCATGTTTATTATTTATTTGATTCTTTTTTCCATTCATTATATGAAATCAGCAGACCGATCACTTCCGAATAGTTCTTACGTCCACTTTCTATTTTGTTCCCTTTCAGATACAAATCATATATCCAGTCCTGAATATCACCTATAAGCGGATTATACTTTGCCATCCAGTATTCCTGGTCTTTTCTGGCCAGCTCAATGATTTCCGGACGTATACTGCCGAATAACTTTTTATATTCCTCTTCTGTCATCAATTGGCGGGCATTGGCAAGTACATGGCCTAAAATAGAAAAATAACCGCTGAAACGGATTTCTTTATTTACGGAGCGGGTGCAGACCTGATATGCATAAAAGTTTGCTTCCGCTTCGCTGGTGATACCTAGCAAATGTGCCAGCTCATGAGTATAGGTTGCCGGATATTGTGGGGGAAGCAGGTCTCCGTTCAGTGTGAACTCACAGAAGAAAGGTCCCATGCTACCCGTCACGCCCACCATCGAAATCAATGGAGTGAACATCATGGTTTTTACCCGAGGACGGGAGTGTGGGGGACGGTGTATACCTAGTGTATCACTGATCAGGTTATATTGTCGGACTGCCTCTTTGCGGATTACTTCTTTATCGATCCGATTGACCGGCACATACGATTCGTTCAGTTTTGAGATATAGTTGTCTACAAATTCATTGAAAATCTCAGGAGTGTAGGCAGTATATGGAATTCCGGTTCGTTTATAAAAATTCTTTTGTGAATAGTTGAGTCCCCATGCCAGATAGAACCAAACATAGATCCATAGCAAATATTCCACATCCCTTCTCAGTATTTTTTTCCAGCTTAATTTCAGTCGGATTCGTGCATAAAACGGATAGGCGATCATTCCTCCAATGCTCAGTGCTATAAATAAGTCACCCAATGCAAAGGGGATAATGTTCGAAAAACCGGACAAGATATATGAAATGACCGGATAGGCCGTACGGGCATACCCTTCGCCCAATGCCGGGAGCATCTGAGTGAGCCAGACAAGGGCTATTAAAGTCCCTAAAACAGAGTACCGTATGATTCGTTTCCTGTTTTTCATTGCTTCTTCTTCCTTTCGGGGAACAAAAGTACATATTCCTGCCCCTATATTCTACTTATTTTTATTAATTTTGCGCCAATCTTTCGCAATAAACTAATAAAATAGATAGATATAACATGGAATTAGCAAGTAAGTACAACCCTGCTGACGTGGAGGGGAAGTGGTATCAGTATTGGCTGGACCATAAATTATTCAGTTCGAAACCCGATGGCCGTGAACCTTACACCATCGTCATTCCGCCCCCGAACGTCACCGGTGTGTTGCACATGGGACATATGCTTAATAATACCATTCAGGATATTCTTGTTCGTCGTGCACGTATGGAAGGTAAGAATGCTTGCTGGGTGCCGGGAACCGACCATGCCTCTATTGCTACCGAAGCCAAGGTAGTGAATAAGTTGGCCGCACAGGGTATTAAGAAAACCGATCTGAGCCGTGACGAGTTTCTGAAGCATGCCTGGGCATGGACAGACGAACACGGTGGTATCATCCTGAAGCAGCTTCGTAAGTTAGGTGCATCGTGTGACTGGGACCGTACGGCTTTTACTATGGATGAAAAGCGCAGTGAAAGTGTGCTGAAGGTATTTGTCGATCTCTATAATAAGGGACTTATCTACCGGGGAGTACGTATGGTTAACTGGGACCCGAAAGCACTGACAGCCCTGTCGGACGAGGAGGTGATTTATAAAGAAGAACATGGAAAGCTGTTTTACCTGAGATACAAGATTGAAGGAGAAGACGGATATGCAGTGGTTGCCACTACCCGTCCGGAAACGATTATGGGTGACACGGCCATGTGTATCAACCCGAACGATCCGAAGAATCAGCATCTCAAAGGAAAGAAAGTAATAGTTCCCTTGGTAGGCCGTGTGATTCCTGTTATCGAAGATGACTATGTGGATATCGAATTTGGTACCGGTTGCCTGAAAGTGACTCCGGCACATGACGTAAACGACTATATGCTGGGCGAAAAATATAATTTGCCGAGTATCGATATATTCAATGATAACGGTACGATCAGCGAAGCTGCCGGAATGTATATCGGTATGGATCGCTTTGACGTCCGTAAGCAGATTGAGAAGGATCTTGAAGCAGCCGGACTGCTGGAGAAGACAGAGGCTTACACCAACAAAGTGGGATATTCAGAGCGTACCAACGTGGTCATCGAACCGAAGTTGTCTATGCAATGGTTCCTCAAGATGGAACATCTGGCCCAGATCGCTCTTGAACCGGTGATGAAGGATGATATTAAATTCTATCCTGCCAAGTATAAGAATACCTACCGTCATTGGATGGAGAATATCAAGGATTGGTGTATCAGCCGTCAATTGTGGTGGGGACACCGCATCCCGGCATATTTCCTGCCCGAAGGCGGATATGTGGTAGCTGTGACGGATGAGGAAGCCTTGAAGCTGGCTCGGGAAAAGACTGGCAATCCTAACTTGAAGATGACCGATCTTCGTCAGGATGAAGACTGCCTGGACACTTGGTTCTCTTCCTGGTTATGGCCTATCTCTCTGTTCGACGGCATCAATAATCCGGGTAATGAAGAAATCAATTATTACTATCCGACAAGCGATCTGGTGACCGGACCGGATATCATCTTCTTCTGGGTAGCCCGTATGATTATGGCCGGTTACGAATATGAAGGAAAAATGCCGTTCAAGAATGTATATTTCACGGGTATCGTTCGCGATAAACTGGGACGTAAAATGTCTAAGTCACTCGGTAACTCGCCCGATCCGTTGGAATTGATTGAAAAGTACGGAGCAGATGGTGTACGTATGGGCATGATGCTCTCGGCTCCTGCCGGGAATGACATTCTCTTTGATGACGCGCTTTGCGAGCAGGGACGAAATTTCTGCAATAAGATATGGAATGCTTTCCGATTGGTGAAAGGTTGGGAGAACGGAATGGGAACAATCGATATTCCGGCAGATGCTCACCTGGCTGTACAGTGGTTTGACCAGAGACTGGATGCCGCTGCTGTCGAAGTTGCCGATTTGTTTAGCAAATATCGTCTGAGCGAAGCATTGATGCTGATTTATAAACTCTTCTGGGACGAATTCTCTTCATGGTTGCTCGAGATTGTGAAGCCGGCTTACGGACAGCCCGTTAACGGATTCATTTACTCGATGACGTTAAGTGCTTTCGAACGTCTGCTGGCTATGCTCCATCCTTTCATGCCGTTTATTACGGAAGAGTTGTGGCAGCAGTTGCGCGAGCGTGAACCGGGTGCAAGCCTGATGGTACAGCCTTTGGGAGAACCGGAGAGGTAAACGAAGAATTTCTCCAGCAATTGAAACAGCCAAAGAAATCATCAGCAGTGTACGTACCATTCGTTTGCAGAAGAATATCGCATTGAAAGAACCGCTTGAATTGCAGGTAGTCGGAGCCAATCCGGTAGAAAAGATGAATCCTGTCATTCGTAAAATGTGTAATCTGTCTGCCATCGAGGTAGTGGACGCAAAGGCCGACGGAGCTTCTTCGTTCATGATAGGAACCACTGAATTTGCGGTGCCCTTGGGCAATATGATCGATGTCGATGCCGAGATAGCACGCATGGAAGCCGAGCTGAAACACAAAGAAGGTTTCTTGCAGGGAGTTTTAAAGAAATTGAGCAATGAAAAGTTTGTCAATAACGCTCCGGCAGCCGTTATCGAGATGGAGCGCAAGAAACAGGCGGATGCCGAAAGCATCATCCAGTCGCTCAAGGAAAGTATTGCTTCCCTGAAAAATGTATAAGATCCACTTCTTACGAAGATAAAAACAGAAAGGTACTCTAAAAATAACAGAGTACCTTTTTTCGTATACGGAGAAATAGTCATACCTTTGTTTCCGCTCAAAAGAAACGAACATACAAATGAAACAGACACCATTCAGATGCCTTTGCCTCCTTCTTATATTGTTGGGAGCTGTTCATTCCCGGCTATCTGCCCATGCAGATAAAACAAGGGAAGACGTATTGTTTCTAAATTCTATCAATTTCAACCTTCCATGGGCAAAGGATGTGTTCTGGTATACGCACCAAGCCCTGCAAAAGAAGAATATCTCCGTAAAGGCCGAGTCCCTTTCGGTGCCCGCTTTGTGTAACCGTAAAGAAGCAGCAGCCGTAGTAGAGCAGTTACGGCGGAAATACGATGTGCCTCCCCGACTGATCGTCTTTATCGGCGATCCGGGATGGATTGTTTGCCGTGAACTTTTTGATGATGTCTGGAAAGATGTACCGGTCATCATTACCAACACCCGCGACCGTCTGCCGGCTACACTCGACATCTTACTTTCACACGAAGAGCTGACCGAATCGAATACTGTCCCCGCTTATGAATGGCGGAAAGGATATAACGTGACTACTCTGGGGCAAGTATATTATGTGAAAGAAACCATCGGACTGATGCGGCAGCTGATGCCGGATATGAAGCGTCTGGCTTTCATCTCAGACGACAGATACATCAGTGAGGCAGTTCGCGGAGATGTAGAGCAGGCAATGACCGGATCTTTTCCGGAGTTGGCCTTTGAACAGCTGTCCACCAGGAATATTTCTACCGAGATGTTACTCGATACCTTGAAGAGTTATGATAAAACCACGGGACTCATTTATTATTCCTGGTTCGAGACTCATAACCAGGATGATAACAATTATCTGTTCGATCATATTCAGGAGATTATTACTCGCTTCGTACATTCCCCTCTGTTTTTGTTGGCTCCCGAGGATCTGTCCAACAATACTTTCGCCGGAGGATATTATGTTTCAGTGGAGTCCTTCGGCGATTCATTGTTACAGCTGATTCATCGTGTCCTGGAAGGTGAGTTTCCGCGAGACATTCCTCCCGCTCTCGGAGGAAAACCTGCTGCTTACCTCTGTTATCCGGCTTTGCAGTCGTATGACATACCGGTTTCCCTTTATCCGAAAGAGGCTGTGTACATTAATCTGCCTGTCAGCTTCTTCGAGCAGTATAAGAAGGAGATTCTGATGACTGTTGTCTTGCTGCTGGTGGTGGTCAGTGCCGTAGGCTATTATATTCATATTCTTAAAAGAGCCCATCAGCGAATGAAAGAAGCGCAGCTGAAAGCCGAGGAAGCCAATCAGCTTAAATCGGCCTTTCTGGCTAATATGAGTCATGAGATACGTACTCCTCTCAATGCCATTGTCGGTTTCTCGAATCTGCTTTCTATGGTAGAAGATAAAGAAGAAATGCTGGAGTATGCCGGTATTATCGAAACCAATACCGAACTTTTGCTTCAACTGATTAACGATATTCTGGATATGTCGAAGATAGAATCCGGAATGTATGACTTTCATGTGACTCAGGTGGATGCCAATCAGTTGATGTCGGAAGTCGAACAGGTAGCCCGTTTGCGTATCAGGACAGACGAAGTCTCCCTCTCGTTTGCCGAACGTTTACCCCAATGTGTTTTCCATACTGATAAGAACCGCTTGATACAGGTTCTTACCAATTTGGTTGTCAATGCCATAAAGTTCACTTCGCAGGGAGAGATTCAGATCGGGTATCGGCTGCAAGATGCCCATACGTTATACTTCTATGTATCCGATACCGGTTGTGGTATGTCCGTCGAGCAATGCGAACATGTTTTTGAGCGCTTTGTCAAATACAACACTTTTATACAAGGCACCGGATTGGGACTGTCTATCTGCAAAATGATTATTGAGAAGTTGGGGGGCGAGATCGGGGTTCAGTCCGAGTCCGGAAAAGGCTCTGTCTTTTGGTTCACTCTTCCTTACCGGGCTTCGTCCTCTTTGTAAATCGTAGTTGCATGCTTTCGAATTCGCAATGTTTCACGTCGTAGGTGAACGCAGTATCGGCCCGGAAGCAAATGCGTGTCAATCTGACTTTGTTGGGCGTACATTCTTCGGGAGTTTCGCAGCCCTCGCTGCTTAAGGCCGGGTAGAAAGTTCCCAATCCGCGGATAGTGACGGTTCTTCCTTCTTTCATATGTCGTGCGATGGCTTTCGGGAGTTGTTCGAGTACAGACAGTACGTCGCCTGCCGAGAGTGAACTGTTGTCGTGCAGGTCCTCCGCTAATTGTTTTTCACTGACTCCTTTGTTCTGAATGGCACTGGGCACGGCATAGTAGAGCTCTTTAACTTCATTACCGCTCTGATCTTTTTTCTTCCTGACTACATAGTTTATAGGCATATACTTTTATCTTTAAGGTTAGTTATCGTTTTCTCTGTACTCTCTGTACGGGAAGCATAGACTTTAGGAGTGCTGACATGGGGGTGTCGCAGTGTGTGACACTCCCATGTCAGACTATCCGACACCCGGGTGTCAGATATCGTATGCTACTGCCAAATGTACGTAAAGATAAGGAGATCTGCAACGAAACTAAGAACTGTTTCGTCCTTTCAATGCAGGAGGAAAGGAAGTAATAAGGGGAGATACTCCTTCAGGTCGATGCGCAACTGTTTTAAGGCCTGTTGAATCCGGTAATCGATTGTTTTGGGAGACACTCCCAGTCGTTCGGCTATTTCATTGTATGTCAGATTCTGAAAGCGGTTGAGTTCGAATGCTTCGCGTACATTCTCGGGAAGTCGTGCCAGAGCTTCTTCTATTTTTTCGGTTAACTCCTGTATAGCGTAGAAGTCGGGATCATCATACTGCGATTGGAGATTATCGAATATCATTTTTTCGATCCGTTGTTTCACTTCGTTCCGGTTGATGAGAGTCAGGCAGCGGTTTTTAACAGCCTTGAACAAATAACTTTTTAAGGAACTCTCGAATGCCTGCATTTCTTTATTTTCCCAAAGCCAGACCATGACGTCCGATACGATCTCCTGGCCGTCATCCGGTTCGACAAAGAGCCGGGCATAGGCACAAAGAGCCGGGTAATGCCTGAGAAACAATGCTTCGAATGCGCCTTCGTTTCCCTGCTGAACCTGGAAGAACAGAGTTTCATCGCTTACTGTGCGCGAGGTGTCGTTATACATGTAGACCTTCGTTTTGGGCAAAAATAATATTATTTTCAAAAAAAATACGTTTTTTGGTTAGGAGATTTCTATTTTGGTTCGTCTTATCTATAAAAGCACGAATTATGGATGAATCCTGTTACATTAATGAGTCGGTTCTTTTAAATTATTTTGCGGGGGAGCTCCCAGCCGATCGCCGGAAAGAGGTGGAGGAATGGATAGCGGCTTCGGAAGATAACGAGAAGATGGCACGAGATATTTTCCGGCTCTACCGCGCGGCAGACACACTGGACTATATGAATCGGGTGGATGCTTCCGCAGCCTTACAGCAGGTGAAGGGCAGAATACACAAACATCGATATAGAATCTCCTGGATGGTTTGGGGCAGCGTATTGCTGCTTGTATGGCGTTACCGCTGCTTGCCACCACCCTTTATTTAATTCTGAAAATCCGCCGCAAGAATATGTGGAGATACGGACCAATCCCGGTATGGTGGCTGAGGCAAATTTACCGGACGGTACCAAAGTCTGGCTTAACTCCGGATCTTCACTGAAACATCCTGTTAAGTTTACAGGGGATACGCGTACGGTGGAACTTGACGGGGAGGCTTACTTCTCTGTCCGTAAAGACAGGAGTAAACGGTTTGTGGTCAATACTCCTTTCAATATACAGACCGAAGTATTGGGTACGGAGTTCAATATGGAAGCATACCGGACGGATAGTGTAGTCAGGACAACGTTGGTATCGGGATCGGTCAGGTTGTCATTTTGGGGGAAAGGCGATACAAAAGAAACATTCGTCATGAAGCCCGATGAAGAATTTGTATATAATACGGCGACACACGAGGCACGGGCCGAAAAATCGTATGTGGAGATCTATACAGCCTGGAAGAACGGTCAGGTAGTGCTTAAAAACACATCATTGGCCGAAACGCTGAAGATACTCAGCAAGAGGTTTAATGTAGAGTTTATCGTGAAAGATTCCACACTATATGCCAATTCTTTCACCGGTGTGTTCAGCAGGCAGTATTTGCCGTTGATCCTTGAACACTTCAGATATGCATCCGGAATACAGTATAAATACCTTGATCTGGAGTATGATGCCACACACAAGGCAATACAGGAAAAAACAAAGATAGAATTATATTAACCGTTTGAGTATGAAACTTTAAAATCATTTTTATTACTACTATGACAGCACGCTCTCCCTAAAACAAAAAAACATACAGGAAGATATTGGCGTATCTACCTGTATGAAAGTCCACCGTCAGTTTGTTTGGCGACAAACTGTGCGGCAAATAGAATTTTTTAAATCAAAATCACTACAAATCTATGACAATTTACTTAAACTTCCAATTTTTCGGGAGGCAGAATACATTTTCGCTCTTGAAAAAAATACCTTTGTGTATGAAACTATCAGCAATAATGTTGTTTGTCTTTGCCAGCATGGCATTTGCGGCTAAAGGTTATAGCCAGTCAGTACGTGTGACTTTAAATGTCAACAACAGTAGTCTTCAGAAAGTGCTGGATGAAATAGAAAAGCAGTCGGAGTTTCACTTCTTCTATAACAACAAGCAAGTGGATATCTCCCGGAATGTGACAATCAAAAGTAACCAGAAAGAGATCAGTCAGGTTCTGAACCAATTGTTTGCCGGAACGAATATCGGGTATAAGATATTGGAGAACAGCATAATCCTGTCTCCAAAACAGATTTTGGAAACAACTGCTGCACAACAGCAGACCACTAAAAAGATAAAGGGGCTGGTGACTGATGAAACCGGGTCGCCCGTTATCGGAGCCAATATTAAGGAGAAAGAAACCGGAAACGGAACGATTACCGACATCAACGGTAATTTCAGCCTTTCTGTAGGAACTAAGAGTACGATTATCATTTCATATATCGGATATATCACTAAAGAAGTTCCGGTAGGTAATAATACCTCACTTACTGTTCAGTTGGCCGAAAATACGAAACAACTCGACGAAGTTGTGGTGACGGCCTTGGGTATCAAGCGCGAGGAAAAAGCTCTGGGCTATGCCGTGCAAAAGGTAGACGGTGACAAACTGGCTGCTGTCAAGACCGTGAATGTAGCTACATCGCTGACCGGTAAGATTGCCGGATTGAATGTAAAAAACAGTACGGAGTTCAATACTTCACCTTCACTTTCGTTGCGTGCATCTGCTCCTTTGCTGGTTATCGACGGAGTGCCTTATGGTAACGTAGGATTAAATGATATAGCTGCTGATGATATCGAGTCGGTCGATGTCTTGAAAGGAGCTACGGCTTCGGCCCTGTATGGTGCACGTGGAGGAGCCGGTGCGGTGATGATTACTACCAAAAAAGGAAAAGAAGAGGGACTGAATGTGACTGTGAATAGCAGTACGATGTTTGCGGCCGGATATCTGAGAAAGCCGGAAGTGCAAACGTCATACAGTTCCGGATCACAGGGTACCTATTCTACCGGAGGATATGTATGGGGAGATAAGCTGGACATCGGGCGTACGGCATTGCAGTATGATCCGTATACGCACGAATGGGTAGACATGCCTTTGGTATCGAAAGGCAAAAACAATCTGAAGAACTTCCAGGAGCTGAGTATGGTGACAAACAACAACGTAAGTGTCTCTCAGAAAGGTAAATATGGAAGTGTACGCACTTCATTGACCCATGTGTATAATAAAGGACAGTATCCGAACCAGAAACTGAATAAGATCACTTATTCGGTGTCGGGTGATATGAAGTGGAAGAAATTTTCTTTTGACGGAGGATTGACTTATAATAAGCGCTTTTATCCCAATGACATGGGAGCCGGATACGGTGGTAGCGGATTCCTTTATAACCTGTTGGTGTGGTCGGGTGCCGAATATGATATACGCGACTATAAGAACTACTGGATCAAGCAGGACGAACAGCAGAACTGGATGGATACCAAGTGGTATGACAACCCTTATTTCATAGCAAATGAAATTGTCCGTTCGAGTGATTACGATTTGATTAACGGATATCTTTCTGCCAACTATGATTTTACTCCCTGGTTGAACCTGTCACTGCGTTCGGGTCTGGATTCATACTCGCAGAAGAAAGAGTGGCGGAATGCCGTCAGTGCCGTAGGTGGCTGGCATAAACAAGGTTATTACGGGCTGCAACGTTTAGGAGGATACAGCTTAAACAATGACCTGATCTTGTCTGCCGATCACAAATTCGGTGATTTTAATGTCGATGGTTTTATTGGTGGAAACGTTTATTATTGGAAGAGTGACAATATCCTGGGCGAAACGCAGAATGGGTTGAAAATTCCGGGGTATTATTCATTGAAGTCATCGATTGATCCGGTGAAGACAACCAGCGGTATTACCAAAAAAACTGGTGACCAGTGTATATGCAAAAGCCTCTGTTTCCTGGAAAAGTACACTGTTTCTGGATGTGACAGGACGTAATGACTGGTCTTCTTCATTGCCGTCGGAGACACGTTCTTATTTCTATCCTTCTGTAGCCGGTAGTGTGGTTCTTTCACAGTTCATCCCAATGCCCGAAGTGATTGACTTCTGGAAAGTGAGGGGGGCATGGACGCAGACCAAGAGTGACTTGGGAGTATACGATACCAACAATACTTACAGTGTTTCTACCGATTTGTGGAACGGTGAGAGCGCCGCATATTATCCGACATCTATCCGTGGTGTAGCGGTGAAACCCTCGGCCACGCGTTCTTATGAAATCGGTACGGCAATTCACATGTTTAAGAATCGCCTGAAACTGGATTTTACATATTATAATAAACTCTATTACAACTTGACCCGCAGTGCAGGTATCAGTAACTCTTCCGGATTTACGTCTACATTGATCAATATCGATGAAGAATATGTGGGACGGGGAGTAGAGTTGACTTTATCGGGCGATATTATCAGGACGAGAGACCTGAAATGGGAGTCGTCCTTCAACTGGTCGCGTGACCGTTGGTATTATACCAAAATAGACCCGGTGTATTCTACACAAAAACCTTGGGTAGCCGTCGGGAAACGTTGGGACTGGTACGGTATTTACGATTGGGAGCGTGATTCACAGGGAAATTTAGTTAATTATAATGGTTATCCCAAACAGAGCGACTACCAGTCGGTTATCGGCTATGAATATCCCGATTGGATATGGGGCTGGACCAATACGGTAACCTATAAGAACTTTACTCTTTCTTTTACACTTGACGGACGAGTAGGAGGTATGGCACATTCGAAGACCAATCAGGCCATGTGGAATTCGGGAGCACATATCGACTCGGACAACCAGTGGCGGTATGACGAGGTAGTGAACAAGAAGACCAACTTTGTGGGCAGTGGAGTAAAAAAGTAGTTTCGGGAAGTGTAGATTATGACTCGAATGGAAAAATCATCCATGACGACCGTGTGTTTGCTCCGAATGATGTACAGGTATCCTACGAATCGTATATGAAGAGTACCAATCCATATATAGGCACCGTCACCCGTCAGAATGTATTTGATGAAACTTTCTTTTTAAATTGCGTGACCTCTCACTGAGCTATCAAATGCCTAAATCGGTTTGTGACAAGCTTCATATGAAAGGGCTGACACTGGCTTTTGTCGGACAAAACCTGTTTGTCTGGACCAAAGAGTTCCGTTTTTACCGATCCCGACAGTGACTCGGATAACCTGAGCTCTCCTTCCACCCGTTATTTAGGTTTTAATGTAAAATTGGATTTTTAAAAGATAGAATAATATGAAACGAATTAATAAATACATATCGCTGTTGCTGGCAACCGCTTTGTTGGCGTCTTGTGATAAGTTCGATGAAATCAATACAGATCCCGATGCAACCACTAAGGTGACCTCTTCATTGCTGGCAACCGGATTACTGCTGGACATTACCTCTTCCAGTGCCAGTAAATCCTTTATATACGACGAATTGCTTGCCAAGCAGATGGCATGGGGTGAAAGTATGGAAGATTACCAGTATAATGTCTTCGGGCGTTCCGGTTTTGGCGGGTATACTACCCTGATCAATGCCCAGAAGATGGTCGAATCCGTTTCGGACGATAACGTAAATGCATACGACGGACTGGCACATTTCATCAAGGCCTATAAGATATTTTATATGTCGATGGAGATGGGAGATCTTCCTTATGAAGAAGCTTTTGCAAGGCGAATTAGGATTGGTACGTCCTAAGTACAATACCCAGAAGGAAGTGATGAACTTTATTCTGAGCGATCTGGAAACAGCTTATGAACTGTTTTCGACAGCTAAAGATTTTGATGGCGATCCGATCCTGGGAGGAAGTATCAGCAAGTGGAAGAAAGCGACTACGGCTTTTTTCAACTGAAAGTGCTGATGCACCTCTCGAAGAAAGAGAGCGATGCCGACCTGAAGGTGAAGGAACGTTTTGCACGGATCGTAGCATCGGGCAGCCTGATGGAATCGAATGAAGATAATCTGCAGATGAAATATGCGGATAAAGCGAATACAGTGTATCCTTTCCATAACACGAATACCAAGCATGCGGGTTATGCCATGCTGTCTACCATGCTGATTGATAAATTCAAGGCGACAGGAGATATTCGCATGTTCTATTATGCAAAGCCGGCAAAGGCCAAACTTAACGAAGGGGTGACAGCCGACAGTTGGGATGCTTATATCGGTACAGACCCTTCACTGCCTTTCGAGCAGATAGAAAAAGCTTATGCCACTGAACAATACTCCGGATTTAATGCACGTTATACCGATTATCCTTCCGGAGAACCGGTCGTTCGATTAGGATATGCCGAGCAGAATTTTATTCTGGCCGAAGCAGCCGTGCGGGGATGGATTTCGGGAGATGCGTCTGCTTACTATAAAAAGGCGATCAGAGCCCATATGGAGTTTATAGCTTCCAATACTCCGGATGAAGAGGTATATCATCATGGACATCCGATTACAGAGGAAGCGATTGCAGCTTTCCTTGAAACACCCGCTATCCAATTGAGTGGTGAGAAAGAAGCGGATATTGAGAAGATATTGACGCAACGTTATCTGGCTTCGTTCATGCAGCATCCGTATGATGTCTATTATGATTATCGACGTACAGGTTATCCGGTGTTGCCGATTAATCCTGCAACCAACCGTAATACGATGAATGACAGGTTGCCGATGCGCTGGATGTATCCCAAATCAGAGTCCGATTATAACCTGGAACATCAGAACGAGGCTCTTGAACGTCAGTTCGGAGGAGTGGACGATGTAAATAAACTGATGTGGATTTTGCAATAAAATAAAAATAGGAGAGGTGAGTGCAGAATGGAGAGAAACACTCCCTGTTCTCACCTCTGTTGATTAGAATATATTGATATGTTAAGATATAGTTTATTAAATATAACTTTATGGCTGTTTGCCGTAATGGCCTATGGCAAAGGGAGCGAACTCAAAGTGATCCAAATGAATATCTGGCAGGAGGGCACCATGGTGAAAGGGGGCTTTGAAGCCATAGCGGATGAAGTGGCCCGCCTGGAACCGGATATTGTGTTGTTCAGTGAGGTGAGAAATTATCATGGGAAACAATTCATTTCGCGTATATTGCAGGCTTTGGAAGAGCGTGGAAAGAAGTATTATGGTGAAAACAGTAAGTTGGATGTAGGTATTTTATCCAAATATAAGATTGAAGAACAAGCCCCTAATTGCCCTTTGGAAGATGATGCCGGTTCGGTGCTGAAAGCCCGTATTCGTATTAACGGAAGAGATGTGGTTGTTTATTCTGCCCATCTGGATTATACGCATTATGCTTGTTATTTGCCGAGAGGCTATAGCGGGGTTACCTGGAAAAAACTGGATGCTCCGGTGCTGGATGCGGTAGCCATTGAAAAGGCTAATAATGAATCTATGCGTGATGAAGCTATTTGCCATGTCATAGAAGATGCCCGAAAGGAAAAAGGAAATATCATTTTGCTGGGAGGTGATTTCAACGAACCTTCACATCTGGATTGGAAAGAAAATACAAAGAATTTGTGGGATCATAATGGGACGGTAGTTCGGTGGGATTGCTCCGTATTACTTGAAAATGCCGGATTTAAAGATGCTTACCGGACGAAATACCCTAATCCGGTTACACATCCGGGCTTTACATTCCCGTCTGATAATGAAGGAGTGCCGGTGCAGAAACTGTCGTGGGCACCCGATGCTGACGAACGGGATCGTATCGACTTTATTTATTTCATGCCGGACAGGAAATTGAAATTAAAAGATGTATCGGTGGTAGGTCCTTCAAAATCGATCGTCCGTAGTGAACGTGTGGAGGAGAGTGGTAAAGATTCGTTTATAGCTCCGCTAGGCGTATGGCCGACAGACCATAAAGCCGTAATGGCTACTTTTTCCCTGAAATAATTCGGAGAATACAGGGGCTATTGCCGGCAAGTATTTATATCTTTGCTACTTAATTTTTATTTGAGATATTTAAATGTAATACTTATGAACAGGAAAAACTACTTATTAGCTTTCATTCTTTGTGTGCAGACGCTGTTTGTTTCTGCGCAAGTCTATCCGGTCCGCGCAAAGTTGACCGATGAAAAGTCTTTTTCAATGATTCTTTTACCCGATCCGCAGAGTTATACAAAGTTCGATGCCAATCAGCCACTTTTTGAGTTACAGACAGCATGGGTAGCCAATAGCATTGAATCTCTGAATATAAAAGGTGTGCTTTGTACCGGTGATTTGGTGGAGCAAAATGAAATTCGCATTCCGGATGGGGTGAACGGCAACCAGACAAGTGAGGAGCAATGGCGTGCTGCTTCGCGTGCGTTTGAGCGACTGGATGGAAAATTGCCTTATGTGATTTGTACCGGTAATCATGATTATGGATATCAGAAAGCGGAAAATCGTTTGTGTCATTTCCCTGATTACTTTCCTGCGGAGAGAAACTCCTGTTGGCGCAAGAGCCTGGTTGCCGTAGGCAACAATTATCAGGGTATACCGACACTGGAAAATGCTGCCTATGAATTTATAACCGATACCTGGGGCAAAATTCTGGTTGTTTCTCTGGAATTTGCTCCACGTGATGAGGCTTTGGCGTGGGCTAAGAAAGTGGTCGATGCTCCCCGCTATAAAGACCATAAAGTGATATTGCTGACACATTCATATCTGGCATGGACAGGAAAAGTCATTGAAAGCGAGAACTACAAAGTGACTCCTGCCAATTATGGAAAAGCTATTTGGGGATAAGTTGGTCTATCCGGCAAAGAATATTTGTATGGTGATTTGCGGTCACGAATGTGAGATTGCCGATTATAAGGATAATGTCAGTTTCCGGATTGATAAAAATGCTTCAGGCAAGAATGTTCCTCAGATGATGTTTAATGCGCAGACTGCCGATAAGCAATGGTTCGGTAACGGTGGAGACGGATGGTTGAGGATTATGGAATTCATGCCTGATGGAAAAACGATTAAAATCAAAACATTCTCTCCTCTCTTTGCACTTTCTCCTCTTACTTGTGATAAATCGTGGAGAACAGATTCTTATGATCAGTTCGACATTACGATAGAGTAAGTCCGGTATATATTATAGAGGGGATACATCAAAAGTCGTTTTCACCGCAGATTACATAGATAGATATTATTAGTTATCAATAGATTAAGCTCACTCTGTGGCACTCTATGTTATTCTGTGGTGAAGACGTTTTTTTAATGTATCTTCTCTTTTTTGGTCCCTCCCCACTGCTTATATTTATTCTCCACATACTTCCCTGCATATTACGCTGCCAGAAATATCAAGGCGAACGACAGGAACTCTTTGAGTTCTTTACGTAATAATTTTAGTGCCTGTTGTATGCGGTAATCTACTGTTTTGGTAGAGGTGTTAAGAGTTTGTGCGATTTCTTTGTAGCTCATATCTCTGAACCGGTGCATGATAAACGCTTCCCGGTAAGATTCCGGTAACTCCGCTATCGCGGTGTGAATCCGTTTGGTCAACTCCTCAATCTGATAGAAATCCACGTCATAAATCATTGCCTGGCTTTTCTCATAAAATAATGTATCGGCACGATACTTTACCTCCTTTTGTGCGATGCGGTTTAATGAACGGTGATATATCATTTTCAACAGGTATTGACTAAGGGATGATTCTATCAATAAGATTTCTCGATTCTCCCATAACCACAACATTACATCCTGAACTATTTCTTCCGCATCTTCCAAGTCTACAAAACGGTGGGCATAAGCGCATAATATCGGATAATACCTTCTGAACAAAGTATTGAAGGCTTTTTTATCTCCTTGCTGAAGTTGGGAAAGCAGTAAAATGTCTTCTTTTGTCCGATTCGGCTTCATAGATTTAGAAATTTAATTTATATACAAAGATAGTCTTTTCTTATTAAAACAAAGATTTCTATAAAAAAAATGGATTTAAGTTTAGGAATCTTATTTTTCCACCTGTCTTATTAATAAAAAGGGTTGAATTACAAATATGAACTACGAAGATATAGACCATTTACTGCCTCGATATTGTGAAGGACTGGCTACGGAAGAAGAATGCCGGCAGGTGGAAAGCTGGATGGAAGAATCGGAAGATAACCGAAAGATAGTGGATCAAATCAACACTCTTTATATAGCTGTAGATACGGTCAACGTAATGCGTAAGGTGGATACGGAAAAAGCTCTGAAAAAGGTCAGTAGCAGAATGATCGTCAGGAAAACAACTTGGTGGGAGTGGATGCAGCGTGTCGCTGCTATCTTATTTATCCCGTTGTCCGTTGCTTTTCTGGTGCAATATATGCACAATGGGAAATCTGCTGTGTGCCAGATGATGGAAATAAAAACCAATCCGGGGATGACAACCTCGGTGGTATTGCCCGATAGTACGGTTGTCTATCTCAATTCGGAGTCTTCTTTGCGTTATCCTTCTGTTTTTGAAGGCGATATACGAAATGTCGAATTAAAGGGAGAAGCTTATTTTGCGGTAGCAAAGGATTTGAAAAAGAAGTTTGTAGTTTCCGCCCCGCATTCATCGCAGATAGAAGTGCTGGGTACACACTTCAATGTGGAGGCTTATGAAGACGAGCCGGATGTTTCGACAACATTGGTGGAAGGGCAGGTCTGCTTTCATTTTAGTGATAAAGACTATCTGGCCAAGAAAGTGGTTATGAAGCCCGGACAAAGGTTGGTCTACAGTTCGACCAATGGTGATGTACAGTTGTACGCAACATCCTGCCTGTCCGAAACCGCCTGGAAAGATGGTAAGATTATATTTAATAACACTCCGTTGGATGTAGCACTGAGGATGCTCGAGAAGCGCTTTAATGTAACATTTAAACTAAAGAATGCCCGTTTGAAGACTAATGCCTTTACAGGCACATTTACTGAACAGCGGTTGGAACGTATTCTGGAGTATTTTAAAATCTCGTCCAAGATACAGTGGAGATATTTGGAAAGTCCTGATATTCGGGATGAACGAAGTATAATAGAAGTTTATTGATTAACCTTTAAAATGAAATGCTTATGAAAGACAAACCTCCTTAAAATGCCAAAAACGTATGGAAAGATATTGGCGTATCTAATCCATACGTAAAAGAGTAAACCTTGTGAGCTTGTTTGGCGACAAGCTGAGATAAACTATTTTTTAACTTTAAGTCAATACAAAATTATGCAAAATTATTTTAGCATCCAATTGTTACGGGTGGTAAAGTCTTCGCTTTGGCTGACCTCGAAAAAAATTCCAAGAACTATGCGACTATTCATCCTATTCCTAATTTGCTCTATGAGTTTTGTGCATGCGACAGACAGCTTCGCACAAAAGGTGGAAATCAGTATTGATGCACAGAATCAAACTGTAGAGAAAGTTCTGAAAGAAATAGAAAAGCAATCGGGCTTTGGCTTTTTCTTTAATAACAAACATGTCAATCTGAAAAGAGTTGTTTCTGTTTCGGTTGATAAAAGTAATATATTTAAAGTACTGGATAAAATCTTTGAAGGGACTGACGTGAAATACTCCGTTTTGGACAAAAGATTATTTTGTCTACTGAAATGACATCGAAGCAACAACAAGCGGTGAAAATCTCGGGAAAAGTAGTCGATGTCAACGGAGAACCGGTGATTGGTGCCAGTATCGTTGAGAAAGGGACCACCAATGGTACGGTTACCAATTTGCAGGGTGATTTCTCTCTATCGGTCAGTTCAGATAAGGCAGTGATCGAGATTTCCTACATCGGATATCAGCCTCAGGAACTGAAGGTCATTGCAGGAAAACCATTGAATGTGACAATGAAAGAAGATGCCCAGGCTTTGGAAGAAGTTGTTGTGGTAGGTTACGGTTCACAGAAGAAGGTGAACGTGATTGGTTCAATTGCTGCTGTGGATAGCAAAAAACTTGAATCCAGAACTGCACCCAGTGTTTCGAATATGCTGACCGGACAACTCTCCGGAGTGACGATCACACAGTCGAGCGGTAATCCGGGACAAGACCAGGGTACGATTCGGGTACGTGGTGTAGGCTCTTTCGGAGCGACTCCCGATCCTTTGGTACTGGTCGATGGACTTCCCGGCAGTCTGAATGATTTGAACCCGGCAGATATTGAAAGTATCTCTATATTGAAAGATGCCTCGTCGGCCGCCATTTATGGTTCGCGTGCTGCGAATGGGGTTGTACTGGTAAAACAAAAGGTGGCCAGAAAGGTAAAGTTACCGTAAGTTATAACGGATATGTAGGCTTCAATCAAGCTACCGAACTACCGGAAATGTGCGATTCCTGGGAATATGCGGAATTATACAATAAGGCTATGGGTAAGGAAGTTTATTCGGCGGAGGAGATTCAGAAGTATAAGGATGGATCAGATCCGTATAATTATCCTAATGAACATTATCTGGATAAACTTCTGGGCAACAAAGGACTGCAAACCGGTCATGAACTGACCGTGAACGGAGGAAATGATAAGACACAGTATATGGTTTCTTTTCGGCTATGTAAAACAGAATGGTCTGATGGAACACAATCACTACGACCGTTACAACGGCAGAGTGAATCTGACTACAGAGTTGGCTAAAAACCTGACACTGACTACCCGTTTGGGTGGAGTCGTTTCTAAACGGAGCGAACCTTCTACTCCGGGTGGAATGGACTCTGCCGGATTTAAAGCTTTCTCAAGTAATGCACTTCGTTTTCCCGGATTATGGGCAACTAAATTGGAAGACGGATCTTACGGCTTAGGACCGAAGGTACTCGGAACACCATTGGCATGGCTGGACAGCGGCTCTTTTTATGATGAAAACTTCGATAAGTTCCGTTCTAATGTCGAGTTGGCATTCACACCTGTGAAAGGCTTAACGCTGAAAGCTATCGGAGGATATAACTATACCGGTCAGCAGATTCGTCACTATCGTTCGGCAATGGAGATTACGGGCGGCAAGAAGCTGGGACCTTCTTCTCTGTCGGATACCATGTACAAAACGGTCTATAAGACATTCCAGGCATTGGCCGATTATAACGTGAAGTTCAGCAAAAATGATTTGTCTGTGTTGGTCGGTTATACTTGGGAAGACGAATCACAGAGAACTGTAGGGGGAAGCCGCTTGAACTTTCCTTCGGATGAAGTTCCTTATCTGAATGCAGGAGGAGCCGATGGCCAGACTAACTCCGGCGGAGGTTACGATTGGGCTATTATGTCTGTCTTCGGACGTTTGACCTATAACTATGACCAACGCTACCTGTTTGAAACCACTATGCGTTATGATGGTTCTTCCCGTTTCCCGACAGATAATAAATTCGGTTTCTTCCCATCTGTTGCTGTAGGATGGCGTCTGTCGGAAGAACAGTTCTTCAAAGAAGCAGAGTCACTGAGTTTTATTGATAACTTGAAACTGAAAGCATCATACGGTATCCTGGGTAACAATAATATCGGTAACTACCCTTATCAGTCCACTTACGCACTTGGAAAGGCGATGAACTATGTATTCGGAGGTGTGTATACACAAGGATATTCAGAAATGGCAAATGGAGAATTGCTGGAATGTGCAGCAGGATAACCGTTATCCTGAATATCCTCGCTTGGAGATTATGTCAAATGCAGGTAGCAATAATACACTGACTTCTGATTTCTGGGTATTGGATGCTTCTTTTCTGAAAGTACGTAATGTTCAGTTAGGTTATACATTACCCGAACATATAGTTAAAAAGTTTGGTTCCACCGGTATGCGTTTCTATGTTTCTTTAGACAATCCTTTAACCTTCAAGGGATATCGTAAAGGCTGGGATCCTGAAAACACAAGTAATAACGGTCAATACTATCCAACTATGTCAACTTATACTTTGGGCTTAACTTTAAAATTCTAATGACTTATGAAAAGATTAAAATATATAGCTTTTACTGTTTTATTAGCTTCATTTTCATTGCAATCATGTGATTTGGAGCGTTATCCATTGACAGATTTGTCGGAAGATAATTTTTGGACTGATGATAAGAATGCCGAATTAGCTTTAACTTCCTTATATAGAGGTAGTATTACAAATGGTTTGGAATATAGTGTTTCGGACTTTTGGTCTTATCATGGTATGTTGTTTATGGAACATCTGACAGACAATGCTTATGACCGTCGTGGAGAAAATAATCCATTCTTTAATATTTCTAGTGGTAAACTGTTGAATAATAACTCTTTTATTAAAAACTATTGGTCATCGGCTTATAAGCGTATCGGTTTATGTAACCGTTTCTTGGAGGGTATTGCCAATGCTCCCGAATCAGAACAGAAAACCAGAATGATTGCCGAAGCCCGCTTTTTGCGTGCCACTCAGTATCATTATCTGGCCAGTTATTTTAAGGATGTACCTTTAGTGACCAAAACTTTGACAGGTGAAGAGGCCAATATAGTTGAAAAGGAAACTCAGGCTAATATCTTGTCATGGTGTGTGACAGAGTTTAAAGAGTCGGCAGCTGATCTTCCCCGTTTTAAAGATATTCCGAATAGCGAAACAGGACGTGCTTGCAAACAGGCTGCTTTAGCATTTTGGGGCAGAACTTGTATGCTGATGCAGGATTGGGCAGGTGGAGCAGCCGCTTATAAGGAAATTATCGATTATGGTGATAACTCAATTCATCCTGTGTATCGGGAACTGTTCCATCCTTCAACCGGTGTAGGCAACAAGGAGAATATTTATTATATATCCTATCTTGAAAACTATTTTGGTTGCGGTCTTCCACAGCATATTTTGTCTGCAAAAGACGCTGGATGGAGTCTGTCTAATCCTTCGGCCGGATTATTTGAATCTTATGAGTTTAAAGACGGAACTCCGTTCAGTTATGACGATTCACGTTACAACCCGGATAATTTAGGTGAGAACCGTGATCCGCGTCTTGATTATACCATCTATTATAATGGAGCGACTTTTATGGGTACTGAATATCGCATGAGTCCGGATTATGAAGCATCAAAGAAAGAACGTTTGGATTATTCTTCAGAAGCATCTAAGACTGGTTTTATGTGGCGTAAATATTTTGATGAGAATCCGATCAATGATTTGAATAGCTATAGTGCAGTGACTCCGGTAATCAGATATGCAGAAGTTTTATTGAGCTATTTGGAATGTTTGATTGAAAGCGGGCAGGCCATTGATCAAACAGTATTGAATTTGACCATTAATCAGGTGCGTGGACGTGCTGATGTTAAGATGCCACCTATTACAGAAACTAATTCAGACAAATTGCGCGAATTACTCCGTAATGAGCGTCGTGTTGAATTGGCTTTTGAAGGTATCAGATATTGGGACTTACTGCGCTGGAAACTTGCTGAAACAGTGCTTGTTGGTGAGGTATGGGGTGCTCCTTATCCTAAATCTACCACTTATGCTGGTTCTACCAAGTTTGTAGATCCAACAGGACATTGCCGCTGGTATGTAGGAAGACGAGATTTTCGTAATCCTCAGGATTATAAATGGCCGATTCCTTTGTCAGAACAAAATATTAATCCTAACTTGCGTGAGTAATTCTAACAATAGGAAAAAGTGTGTCAAAAATGCTATATTAGGTTTTTGACACACCTTATCTGACTAAAATGTTAAAATATCATGAAAAAACAGTATTTGGCTTTATCTCTCTTAACACCGGTGTTGTGTTCTGCTCTGACTGTGGAAGCTAGGACTCCCAAAGAGAATAAAGTGACCAATCGTGAGCAGCCCAATGTGATTATTATTTTGGCTGACGACTTGGGTTATGGTGATTTGGAATGTTATGGTGCAAAGAATGTGCAGACTCCCAATGTCAATCGTTTGGCGGGTGAAGGTATTCGCTTTACCAATGCTCACACCATAGCTGCTACCAGTACCCCTTCCCGTTACTCTTTGTTGACTGGTGAATATGCATGGCGTCGTCCTGATACCGATGTGGCAGCAGGAAATGCCGGTATGATTATTCGCCCGGAACAATATACTATGGCAGATATGTTTAAAAATGCGGGATATACTACTTGTGCAATCGGTAAATGGCATTTGGGGCTGGGAGATAAAACGGGACAACAAGACTGGAATGCTCCGCTTCCTGCTGCTTTAGGGGATTTAGGGTTTGATTATCATTATATCATGGCAGCAACAGCCGACCGTGTTCCGTGTGTATTCATAGAAAATGGTAAAGTGGCAAATTATGATCCTTCTGCTCCTATAGAGGTTAGTTATAAACAAAATTTTCCGGGTGAGCCTACCGGTGCTGATCATTCCGAGTTGCTCTATAATCAGAAACCGAGTCACGGACACGATATGTCTATTGTGAATGGTATCAGTCGTATTGGTTTCATGAAAGGTGGTGGTAAAGCTCTTTGGAAAGATGAAAATATTGCCGATTCTATTACTACTCATGCCATTGACTTCATCAAACAGCATGTACACCGCAGTTATATCACGTGGTAGACGATGTGGCAGAACAGAAGAATGTAGCTTCTCTCCATCCGGATCTGGTTTTTGAACTCCAGAATATATTGAGACATGTCCGGATGAAAAACCTGAAGCCCTAAACAAAATAGCCGCTGAGGTATTGAAGAGGGTGTGTCTCGTGAGGCACACTCTCGTTTTTAAGGGATATCATTTCGATTTAATCTCACTATTTTCGTATCTGAATAAGATTGTTGGCTATCTTTGTATCCGGATCTGACAGACCTTATTGGAAATTACTCATGAACAAAATTGATATGACAAACGAACGAATGAAATTGCTGAACTGCACATTGGGATTAGTGGCAGGGGATGTCTTTGCCGGTAAGTGCCTTGGCCGTACCTCAGCCTGCCCAGGAACAAACAGAGAAACAACCCAACATCATCCTGATTGTCGCCGATGACTTGGGATACGGAGATTTAAGTTGTTATGGCGCACACCGGATTCAAACTCCGGGTATGGATCGTATAGCCAACGAAGGTATTCGGTTTACGCAGGGATTTTGTACTGCGGCCACATCTACCCCCAGCCGTTATTCGGTGATGACCGGGAAATATCCCTGGAGCAATGTGGACGCTAAAATCTTACCGGGTAACGCCGCATTGATTATCGATACTCAAAAAATAACGTTGCCTAAACTTATGAAGCAGGCGGGATATACTACCGGTTCTGTCGGTAAATGGCACATCGGCTTAGGAGATGGGCATGTGGACTGGAATAAGGAGGTGCATCCCGGAGCCGCTGAGATCGGTTACGACTATTCGTTTATTCAGGCAGCAACCAATGATCGCGTTCCTTGCGTCTTTCTGGAAAATGGAAGAGTTGTCGGATTGGATCCGAATGACCCTCTTTATGTGGATTACCGGAAAAACTTCCCCGGCGAACCTACCGGTAAAGAGAACCCCGAATTGCTGCGCATGCATCCCAGTGTGGGACATGCAGGCTCTATTGTGAATGGAGTTCCCCGCATTGGTTTCCAGAAAGGTGGGAAGGCTGCACAATGGAAAGATGAAGAAATGGCAGGATTATTCCTGGACAAGGCCAGGCAGTTTGTAGATGACAATAAAGACAAGCCTTTCTTCCTTTATTACGGACTTCACCAACCGCATGTACCTCGTGTTCCCAACGAACGTTTTGTAGGAAAGTCAGGCATGGGACCCCGTGGTGATGTGATTCTGGAGGCAGACTGGTGTGTTGATCAGTTCCTGAAAGAGTTGGATAAGTTGGGATTGGCGGAGAATACCATTGTGATCCTGACGAGTGACAATGGTCCGGTGCTCGATGATGGTTATCAAGATGATGCGGTAGAGTTGGTGGGTGATCACAAAATAGCCGGTCCGTTGAGAGGGGGTAAAACAAGTATGTTCGACGGTGGTACCCGTATACCGTTCATGCTTCGTTGGCCTGCAAAGGTGAAGCCTCAGGTGTCAGATGTATTTGTCTGTCAGATGGACCTATTGGCCTCGTTTGCTTCTCTTTTGGGACAGACTTATCCGGACAAGGTAGATAGCGAAAACACACTCGATGCTTTTCTGGGCAAGAGTAAAAAAGGGCGTAAAGAGTTGGTTATTGAGGGAATGTTCAATTATGCCTATCGTCAGGGAGATTGGGCGCTGATTCCTCCATATTACAATCCTTATAGCAAGGAAGACGGTGACTTCATCGGTTTGGGTTACGGTTATAAGTTGTATAACTTGAAGTCAGACATCGGTCAACAAAAGAATCTGGCCGAGAAGTATCCTAAAAAGTTGGGTGAACTGATCAATCGTTTTGAGTATCTGAAAGCTCACTCCGACAAAGTGACGAGATTTTGATTATACAAACTGTATATCAAAAAGAGGCTATCCGAATCATTCGGATGGCCTCTTTTTATATAATGAAAAAAAGAGGATTATTTCTCCAACAGGTCTTTCAGGAAGTCGTCCAATTCTTTGTCCAGTCCCTTCAATAGTTCATCGTTCACCAACAGTGTGTCGTCATCTACAAGCAGAAGCTCTGAGATCGTCTCTTTGTCTTCATCTACCAACACAAAGGAGTAGGGTTTGAGGATGGTTAACTTATCGAAGCTCCCGTTCTCTTTCATGCGGCAAAGCACGGTACGGAAAATTCTTTCAGCATCTTCGTAAAAGTCGTCCCCTTCGTAGGCTGTCCATTCATCGATGGTTACACTGGATAGTTCTTCATCTTCATCGTCATAGATAAAGAGTTCACCGGAATTCTGATTCGGTTGAATATGGATATCTGTGACGATGGTCTGTTCGCATCCACAGGTATATTTGTTGATTGCTTTTTGAATCGCAGATTCGATAATGGCTTGTGATTGCTGACTAAGTTTCATATCTTTTAGCTCTTTTTATTTAGCTCAAAGGTATAAAAAAATAAGAACCCTTGCATGATTTCTTTAAAAATCCTCATTAAATCTACTCATTTGGCCTTTTAATTTGCCCAATCCGTTGCTCCTTTCCTTTAATTCATTCACATAAAGGCTGGTCAGGTAGTAGTTGGGGATTTCGCTCAAGTCTATATCGTTTCTCTTCAACGTGTCGATTTTGTCTATTTTACGGGCCAGTTCCTGTGCAGTGACAGCCCATTTGTGTGCTTCTTCCACACTGTCTTTCATCTCGTAATATAGAGCCAAGTTGAAGGCTGCACGCATTTTCTTTTTGTCGTTCTTGGCTGCTTTAAAAGCCTGTTCCCACAGTTTGGATGCTTTTTCCCATTCGTTTTCTTTCACATAAACGGCAGCATCGCGCATAGCTACAGAGCCATTGATGAAATAATATCGATTGGCCGTTTTCCAATAAGGTAATATTCTGTTTACCGGCACGGAACCGGCAAATTCAGAAGCTTCGCGTATCATTTGTCTTTCATCCGGCAGGCGTGAGCGGACAAACCCTTCGGTATTTCCATATTCTTCCCCAAAAATACTGTCATGGGTATTGATGGTTACCATCGGGCTTTTTCGTCCCGGCAGATAGATTTTCAGCGTTGGGTAAACCTTCGTATCCAATGTGCCGTAATAAGTGTTCCATTCGGGGATGTAACTGAGAACCCGTGTCGATTTCATCTGCAGGTTTTCCAGTGAGATGATGCAATCCACGTCCAGAAACTGTGCCAAGGTCTGAACTTCCTCTTGGCTGAGAGTCGATTCACGGGGTGTGAAATCACGTGCACGCAGGGCCGAATCGCAGATTACGACTTCATTGAAATAGTTCTGTTCGGCAATAGCTTTGGCCAATGCTTCGGTAGTGAGTGCGGGTTGTCCCTCGTGATAGGCTACTGCACGGCTGAGTTCATTCTTATTTTTTATTGTATTATCCTTGGGTGGTAAGGTGTTATCCGGAGTGTCGCTCACATTGTTTACGACTGCCACTCGTTTCAGTTCGTTAGGAAAACTGATCTCTGCGGGGAGCATATAATCGATGGAAAGTTGCTCAACAGTCTGGCAGGAACTTTGAAAGACGCGAGGGAGCAAT
>VOFI01003956.1_pt1 | contig 29846 bp, 45 predicted proteins | sample 5384131 | NCBI WGS metagenome assembly VOFI01 (sample SAMN12384728, study PRJNA508395) | human gut metagenome | isolation source: healthy gut H | host: Homo sapiens
GGTATTGCCCCCATTGCTATGGATGCAGCTGTGTAAGGATTAAAGCCACCGCAAAGGGCTGCCACTAAACACTAAACACCGAACCGCAAGCAGCAGGCTGAAACTTCCTGCCTGCTCCTTTTTAAGTGAAATAAAGTTACATAACACCGGGCAGACCCCAAGCAAAAGAGAGAGACTGGTATAGCTGACTGCAAAGGCATCTGTTATCTACCCATCTTTTAGTTACGTATGGCCAGCAACAGAATCAACGGCGTTGAGTTGGTAGCGCAGCTGCTCCCACCGCCGGCTGCACTTTACCCCTGAGCTGATGGACACCATCCGCGCCATGGGGGGTCTGGCATTGTCCGAGGTCACCCTGCACGTTGGTCTGGGCACCTTCCGACCTGTCAGGGAGGACGAGATCTTCCGACCATGATGCACAGCGAAAGTGGTACTCCCATCAGCGTGAGGAGACTGCCTGGCGCATCCGCGAGACCAAGGCCGCAGGCCACCGGGTCATCTTACAGTCACTTTATTATTTTCTGCTTTATTAGCGATTGTAACAGTAACTCCTGCCGGAACCGCAACAGGCATTCTACCGATACGTGACATGCCGTGTACCTCCTACTTTAAATTTTCGGAAAAGCGTCTGCGCTTTCTCTGTTTTTCAGTAGTTTTGTAAAATTACCAAACAAATGCCAGCACTTCTCCGCCTACGCCGAGTTCTACGTGCTTCCTTATCGGTTACAACGCCCTGGTTTGTGGAGATGATAGCTATTCCTAAACCGACCCAGAACCTTCGGTAATCTCTTCCTTGTTTGCGTATACACGTAAACCAGGTTTGGAGATTCTCTTGATTCCTGTGATGATTTTTTCATTTTTATCTTTGCCGTACTTTAAGGTGATTCTGATGGTCTGAACCGCCGTCCTCTACCATGTCGTACTTCTTGCAACATAACCCTCTTTTACCAGGATGTCAGCGATAGCTATTTTCATCTTGATGAAGACGGTACATCTACGGTATCATGTTTTGCAGTATTTGCATTACGGATTCTCGTAAGCATATCTGCAATCGGATCGCTCATTGTCATTTTTAAAATTGCCTCCTTACGCCCTTATCTCTATTTTACCAGCTCGTCTTTCTTAACGCCGGGACCTTTCGCCTAGACGCCGATTTCTACGGCTTAATCTGCTTTCGGCCTACCAGCTTGCTTTCTTTAATCTTCACGGAAGCAGATTCTGAAGCAGATACGGCAGATGCCGTATTTTCTCAGATATGCATGCGGACGGCCGCAGATTCTGCAGCGGTTATATTCTCTGCTGGAGAATTTAGCAGGTCTCTGCTGTTTAATCTTCATTGAAGTCTTTGCCATGAAATATTCCTCCTAACTATTTTGCAAACGGCATATTGAATAATGTCAAAAGTTCACGAGCTTCTTCGTCCGTTTTAGCGGTGGTAACGAATGATATCCATACCTCTTACCTTGTCAACTTTGTCGTACTCGATCTCCAGGGAAGATCAGCTGCTCTTTGATACCCAGCGCGTAGTTTCCTCTGCCATCAAATGCGTTTGGATTAACACCGCGGAAGTCACGAACTCGAGGAAGTGCCAGGTTGATTAAACGATCAGCGAACTCATACATCTTCTCACCACGCAGGGTTACCTTACAACCAATAGCCATGCCTTCTGATTTTGAAGTTTGCAACGGATTTCTTTGCCTTGGTGGTTATAGCTTTCTGTCCTGAAATCAGCTCCATATCCCTTACAGCAGAATCCAGAACCTTGGCATTTTCCTTTGCTTCACCTACGCCCATGTTGACAACAATTTTGTCTAACTTCGGCACTTCCATAATATTCTTATATCCGAATTTCTTAATCAGAGCTTCTACCATCTCGTTCTGATATGGTTCTTTTAATCTAGCCAACTTTTTTTCCTCCTCTCTGTATTAGTCAATCACTTTACCGGTTGTTTTGCAACACGGACTTTTTGCCGTCTTTAACTTCGAAACCGACTCTTGTTGCTTTTCCATCAACAACAAGCATTACGTTGGAGATATCAATAGGCACCTTCCTGATGAATAATACCGCCCTGGTCTGGTTTGTCTAGGCCTGGGTTTGGTGTGCTTTGTAATCATGTTGCAGCCTTCAACCAGAACTTTGTTCGTTCTTTGTACTACATGAAGAACTTTGCCCTGTTTATCTCTATCTTTTCCTGCGATAACTTTACCAGGTCATCTTCTCTTAATTTTATGCACAGTCGGCACCTCCCTACAGTACTTCGGGAGCTAAGGATACAATCTTCATGAACTGTTTCTCTCTTAATTCTCTTGCTACCGGTCCAAAGATACGAGTTCCTCTCGGAGTCTTGTCATCCTTAATTATTACTGCAGCGTTCTCATCAAACCTGATATAAGAACCGTCTTTGCGGCGGCGCACCTTTAACTGTACGTACAACAACGGCCTTTAACAACGTCACCTTTCTTTACAACACCGCCTGGTGTTGCATCTTTAACGGAAGCAACGATGATATCACCAATATTTGCATATCTTCTGGTTGAGCCACCTAATACACGGATGCAGAGTAATTCTTTTGCACCGGTATTGTCGGCAACCTAAGTCTTGTTTCCTGCTGAACCATACCCAATACTCCTTTCTGGATCTCATTATCTAGCTTTCTCGATAATCTCAACAAGTCTCCATCTTTTGTCTTTGGAGAGTGGTCTTGTTTCCATTACTTTTACTGTATCGCCGATACCGCACTCATTCTTCTCATCATGAGCTTTTAATTTATGTCTTCTTAACGATCTTACCGATTAGAGGATGTTTTACGTGGTCTACAATAGCCACAACGATCGTCTTATCCATCTTATTGCTTACTACCTTGCCCGTACGTGTTTTTCTAAGATTTCTTTCCACGGATAGTCTCCTTTAAATGTTCATCGGCGTGTGTCCTTTCCATTAGATGGCAGAACGGCCTGTTATCAGTTAGCAACCCTTGCCTTCTCTGTAATAACAGTCTGGATTCTGGCAATGTTCTTACGAACTTCTTTGATTCTGCTTGTATTATCCAGCTGATTCGTTGCGTTCTGGAATCTCAAGTTAAAGAGCTCCTTCTTCGCAGCTACTAATTCTTCGTTCAGTTCTGTGACTGATTTTGCCTTTAACTCTTCTACATATTTATTCATTTTCACTGTTATCACCGCCTTCTAAATCTGCTTTAGCAGCAATCTTACATCTGCATGGTCAGCTTGTGCATAGCAAGACGCAGAGCTTCTTAGCTGTTTCCTCTGGTACACCAGCGATTTCGAATAAACACGGCCTGGCTTACTACTGCTACCCAGTATTCCAGAGAACCTTTACCGGAACCCATACGAGTCTCAGCAGGCTTTGCTGTTACAGGCTTATCCGGGAAGATCTTGATCCAGACTTTACCGCCACGCTTAATGTAACGAGTCATGGCAACACGGGCTGCCTCGATCTGGTTCGACTTGATCCAACACGGTTCAGTGGAGATCAGGCCGTACTCGCCGTTAGAGATTTTATTTCCTCTTAAAGCTTTTACCGGCCATGGAACCGCGGAACTGCTTACGACGCTTAACTCTCTTCGGCATTAACATTATTTATCGCTCCCTTCCTTAGTTTCCTTTCGTCGGAAGAACTTTCGCCCTTGTAGATCCATACCTTTACGCCAACTCTTGCCGTAGGTTGTATCTGCTTCTGCGAAACCATAGTCAATATCTGCTCTTAATGTCTGAAGCGGGATGGTACCTTCGCTGTAGAACTCTGTACGAGCCATATCAGCACCGCCAAGACGTCCGCCTACGGCAGTCTTGATGCCCAAGAACGCCAGCCTTCATGGAACGGCCCATGGTGGACTTCATGGCACGGCGGAAAGATACACGGTTCTGTAACTGCTGTGCGATATTCTCAGCTACTAACTGAGCGTCTCTGTCGGCTCTCTTAACTTCCTTGATATCTACGAACAGCTTCTTATCAGTCATCTTCTGGACTTCAGCTTTTAATTTCTCAATTTCAGCTCCACCCTTACCGATCACGACACCCGGTTTTGCTGTATGAATGATGATTTTAATTCTGTCAGAAGCGCGCTCGATTTCGATTTTGGAAACACCGGCGCTGTATAATTTCTTCTTAAGGAAGGTTCTGATTTTGTGATCCTCTACTCAGGTTATCTGCGAAATCAGCTTCCGCATACCATCTGGAATCCCAGTCTTTAATAACGCCGACTCTCAAGCCGTGTGGATTAACTTTCTGTCCCATTAACTGCCTCCTTATCTCTCATTCAAGCACATTGTGATGTGGCTCATTCTCTTCTCGATTCTATAAGCGCGGCCCTGTGCTCTGGGTTTTACTCTCTTCATTGTAGGTCCCTTATTTGCGTAGCACTCTTCCACATACAGGTTCTCGGCACTCATACCGTTGTTATTTTCTGCGTTTGCACTGCTGACTTTAATAATTTCTCAATTAAGCTGGATGCATATCTAGGATTGTATGTTACAATACCAAGCGCTGTCTTCAAATCTTTGCCTCTAATGGCATCTAATACAAAGCATGCTTTCTGAACGGAAACTCTGGCATAAGACACCTTGGCGCTGGGTCTGGTATCCTTGTTCGCATTTCTTTCTCTCTTAATCTGACTTCTATGTCCCTTTAGCCATTGATAAAACCTCCTTTCAAAGCGTCTTAGTTATTTACGACCGGACTTCTTCTCGTCTTTTCCGTGTCCTCTGTAAGTTCTTGTAGCAACGAACTCACCGAGCTTGTGTCCTACCATATCTTCGGTTACATATACCGGAACGTGTTTTCTACCGTCGTGTAATGCAATTGTGTGTCCAACCATCTGTGGGAAGATTGTAGAACGACGAGACCAGGACTTAATTACCTGCTTCTGTCCCGCCTGCGTTCATAGCGTCTACCTTTTTCAGTAAGCTAGCATCAGCAAATGGTCCTTTTTAAGTGAACGAGCCATCGTTTTACCTCCTATCGATTACGCCTTACCGTTTCTTCTTCTTACGATCAGTTTGTTAGACTGCTTGTTTTTCTTTCTTGTCTTCAAGCCCAGAGCAGGTTTGCCCCATGGTGTACATGGACCTGGACGGCCGATACCAGTCTTGCCTTCACCACCACCGTGTGGATGGTCATTCGGGTTCATTACGGAACCACGTACAGTAGGTCTGAAGCCCATATGGCGCTTTCTACCAGCCTTACCAATGTTGATCAGGGAGTGATCTCCGTTTCCTACAACACCGATGGTAGCGCGGCATACGATTGGAACCATTCTCATCTCGCCTGAAGGTAATCTAAGGGTTGCAATACTTGCCTTCTTAGGCCTTAACTTGTCCGGATTTCCTGCCGAACGGACTAGCTGACCGGCCCTTGCCCGGCTGCAGTTCAATGTTGTGTACCTGGCACCAACCGGGATCATGGATAAGCGGTAAGCAGTTGCCAACCTTAGCCTCTGCCTCTCACCGCTCATAACCTTCATTCCATCGGTTAAGCCCTCAGGTGCAAGGATATATGCCTTCTCGCCGTCTGCATAGCAGATCAGGGCGATGTTTGCGCTTCTGTTGGGATCGTATTCGATTCCGACTACAGTTGCCGGAATTTCATCTTTGGAGTTTCTCTTGAAATCAACAATTCTATATTTTCTTCTGCACCGCCGCCGCGATGTCTAACAGTGATCTTACCCTGATTGTTACGACCAGCGTTCTTGTTCAGGGATACTACCATTGAGATTTCTCCGGAGTTGTCCTTTGTGATTTCTTGAAATCAGAACCGGTCATATGTCTTCTGGAAGGTGTATAAGCATTATACTTCTTGATTCCCATGACATTTTAACTCCTTTTCTTTTTCTTTTCTAAATTTGGCGTATGACTTTGTTATGGGGATATCTGGGATATCCGCCTGGCGTTTCATTTTAGTTCGTGATCTCCGTCCGTTCTTTTTCACATCCAGTTTAGGACGAATAGTCCGTCGGGTTACCTGCGAATTTCTACAGTCCCTGAAGATTTCGATCTCTTTGCTGTCTTCTGTCAGCTTGTACGATTGCTTTCTTGGAAGCAGCTGTCTTGCCGAAGGTCATTCCCCTTCTCTTGGTCTTGCCTTCGACAGTTCATGGTGTTCACGCTGGCAACCTTGGTGCCCGGGAACATCTTCTCGACAGCTTCTTTGATCATGGCCTTGTTAGCGTCTACATGTACAGTGAAAGTATACTTTCTATCGCCCATGGCATTCATGCTCTTCTCAGTGATGACTGGTTTTAAAATGACGTCATAGTACTTGATATCTGCCATTATGCGTACACCTCCTCGATTGCTGCAACAGCAGTCTTTGGTAGCAACAACTGTGTTATATTTTAAGAATATCGTATACGTTGATTGTGGAGCCGGATGCAGTCTTAACGCCTGCAATGTTCCTTGCAGATAATACTGTATTCTGATCATTGTCAGCCAGAACCACCAGAGCCTTGTTAACCTTCAGATTGTTCAGAACATTCTTAAAGTTCTTTGTCTTGATCTCGTTAAACTTCATAGCTCACTACTACGATGAACTTGTTCTCCTGAACACGGCTTGTCAGAGCGGACTTAAGAGCTGCTCTCTTTTCCTTCTTGTTCAGTCTGATTGTGTAGTCTCTTGGTGTTGGAGCGAATACCACACCGCCGCCGGTCCACTGAGGAGATCTTGGTTGAACCCTGTCTTGCATGACCGGTTCCTTTCTGTCTCCAAGGCTTTCTGCCACCTCCGGAAACCTCAGAACGTGTCTTTGCTTTCTGTGTGCCCTGGCGCTTATTAGCAAGCTGTGCAACAACTGCAAGATGTACCAGGTGCTCGTTGATTTCTACACCGAACACTGCATCGATTCAGCTCTAAGGTGCCAACTTCATTACCTTCCATATTTAAAACAGATACGTTTGCCATCTGTGTGTTCCTCCTTTCCTGTAAAAGCTTACCTTTCAACCTTAACGGTTTCTTTAACTGTTACAAGGATTTCTTTAGGTCCTGGCACTGCGCCTTTAACAAGAATCAGGTTATTGTCTGCATCAACCCTTACAACTTCCAGGTTCTGAACGGTAATCTGCTTGCTGCCCATATGTCCTGGCATTCTCCTTGCCTTTGAATACGCGGCCGGGAGTGGTTGCGGAACCGTTGGAACCTGCATGACGATGGAACTTGGAGCCGTGAGCCATAGGCCCTCTTGACTGGCCTAGTCTCTTAATAGCACCCTGGAATCCTTTACCCTTGGAAACAGCAGTTGCATCCACCTTATCGCCTGCAGCGAAGATATCAGCCTTAATCTCATCCTTTACAGAATACTCTTCCGCATTCTCAAACTGGAATTCTCTTACAAATCTCTTGTAAGCAACGCCTGCTTTGTCAAAGTGTCCCTTTACGGCTTTGTAACAAGTTTTTCTCTCTTGTCAACGAAACCAACCTGTACTGCATTGTAACCGTCGTTCTCTGCTGTCTTAACCTGTGTAACAACACATGGTCCGGCCTGAAGTACAGTTACGGGAACTAAACTCCGTCTTCGTTGAAGATTTGAGTCATTCCGACTTTTGTCGCTAAAATCGCTTTCTTCATTTTTTTACCTCCTGTTTCATGATCTACAGCGGAATGCTTTCGCATTCATCCTAGAACAGCCTAATATCGTGGAACACTATGAACCGCCTGGCGGTATGTTGATTCCTCAACAGGAAATGCAGTGTTGCTTCTATATCTAAACCCTTCAGGATATAAACATTCGCATCCCCATCCTGTTCAAACGGGAACCGCGCTCAGCCGCGCTTTGCGCAGCATGAAAAAACCTGTCTTTGATTATTTGTTTTCATCTTGATGTCGATGGACACACCAGCTGGCATTTCCAGTCTCTGTAATGCGTCCACAGTCTTCTGACTTGGTGTAATGATATCGATGAGTCTCTTGTGCGTTCTCTGCTCGAACTGCTCTCTGGAATCTTTGTACTTGTGAACTGCACGCAGAATAGTTACTACCTCTTTCTTGGTTGGTAACGGCACCGGTCCGCTCACCTTTGATCCTGTCTTTTTTACAGTGTCGATGATTTTGCTTGCAGACTGATCTACTAGCTGATGGTCGTACGCTTTTAATGTGATTCTCATTACTTGACTTGCCATAAAAAAAGTCGCCTCCTTTTCGCACTTTATAAACCAAGTACGACAAGCGGTGACTGTACACGTTTCCGTGTGTGTCATCCTCACAGAACTACACACTGATTCTGCGTCCTAACATTGCAGTTTCTTTAATTGGTACAGTGACTTGTCGCCAGTTTCCTAACTTGACATTCGCTCCACGGAAAACCTGCCTCACTTTGTGGGCAGCAACCTCTCGCTTCAACGCTATCATGCCACAGCCTTTGTATGATAGCACACATTCAAATAAATGCAAGTATTTTTTTCAATTTTCTTCGTCAGTGCTTTGTCAGCCTTTGCCCGGAGTTTTATTGGTTTTAATTGATTCTTTTCAAAGCTTTTCCCGGAGCATTCTTACTCAGACTGACCGGGGTTCCTCAAGCAAAAAAGGAAAGACCTCCCATTTATTATAGAAGTCTTTCCTTATATGAATCATTTTAGTCACATACCGGTCATAGCGCCAGTCTGTTTACTCTGTGCAGTATGGCTCCGTGGGCTCCTGTGCGTAAGAATCAACATCACTGTCATCATCCGCTTTTGTCAGCTCGCCTGAGCTGTTGGTTGTAAACTTAACGCCGTCGCTGTTCTTTACATTGCTTCCCTTCATAACTTTACCGGAAGCATTGACCACATAATTCCTGCCCTCCACCCGGTAGCATACATACTTCTAGCCGTCCGTTGCCTTCTGGAGTTTCCCCTTATAGTATAAGTAGTTATCCTTAACCCCATTGACGCCCCGTCCATTGTCCAGGAAGTAAAAATCGCTCTTATTGCCGTCGTCCTCGGTCACCTTCATCTTTCCTTTTTTGGACACAGCTCTTATTCTTATCGCCAAAGTAGAACGCGGTCCAGTCATCCTCTCCGGAACCGGTGTAAACCTTCTTAAGTCCATAGACCGGATTGCCCAGGTGGTTGAACAGATAAGATTTCCCGTTCAGCTTCACGATATCACTGGTGGTAAGACGTTCGGAATCAGCCGCTCTCGGCTTGCCGCTGTTATTGAAGTAGAACCACTCCACGGCTTCCTCATAACCGTTCAGATCCTCAGGAGGTTCAATGGAATACCAGCCAATCTTGGCCTTGCCGTCAGAACCAAAGTACATGTAATCCTGGATGGAGTCATTGGTTGTGGACTTTACGTTCTTCCAGCCTGTCTGCATGGCGCCGTTCTCGTCAAAGCAGTAATAGGTTCCGTCTATCTTACGGGCCGTGTAATCGCCGTCTGAGCTGTCAGGCGCATATTTCTTGCCATTTGAGGAGAAATAGTACCAGTAGCGGCCGTCATCATCTGTGACACTGTCAATTCCCGGCGTCACCTTGTCTGCGTTGTCGTCATCGTCATCCGGCGGATACAGCTTCTGCCAGCCCGTCCGCATAACGCCGTCAGAACCGGTATAATACATATCGTCCAGAATCCAGCCAATCTCCATACGGCCGTCACCGTTAAAGTGATACCACTTATTGTCAATCTTTTCCAGGCATCTGTGATTACCTTGCCGCTGCTGCTGAAATAATACCACTCGTATTCGCCCTGGTCGCCGGTAAGCTTCAGCCACTTGTCAGTGAGCATGATGCCGTTGCTGTCCATATAATAATCAGACTCAACCCACGCATTGGTGGCCATAACTCCCTCGCCGTTGAGATAACGCCACTGGTTGTCCGCCCCTTTTTTCCATGTATTATATATTTTATTCCCGTTGGAGTCATAGTAGACCCAGGTGCTCCCCTGATTGAACCCAACCCTCTGCTGCCAGGGCAGATATCGTAGCCGTACCAAAGCACAGCACTGCCGCCAGGGCCCACACTGCCACCATCTTTTTTCTTCATATGCTCAACTCCTCTTCCCATCTGCATTCACCCATATCAGCCCTGTTTGCGACGGGGCTGATAATCCTATGGTATATTGTATCAAGGCTCCCTCAATTATTCAACCTAATTTATCTTTCAATTCTATTACAATTTAGCCAAACCGTTTCTATTTTTCCGAAAATGTACCGAATACTTGACGGAGCCGCAGCACTTAGACTATACTCATTATTATCATTATTATATATGGAAGAAACGAGGTTAAATAAATATATGTGGCTTGCAGACGAGTGGAAGGATTATGAAGCAAAAAAGCCTTTCCTCCGGCACCATGAGCCACAGGCCGACCGGGACCAGAAGCCGGTAGACCACCGTAACAGACGCAGTCCCCCAGGCTGCTGCCAGGCAGATCCGTCCGCAGGGAGATGCAGCCGGCCGCCAGAAGCACCAGACCCGCAATCAGGCGTTTCCGTGACCAGACTCCTTCCACCACCGCTTTTTTGTGTACCGCCGCGAAGGCCGCAAAGGAATAGTAAAACAGCGCGTCCAGGTTCAGAAACGGCAGATCGATCCCCAGATAGACCCCTGTCAGCAGGATCGCCAGAAACACGATTCCGGGCCAGACCCGTTTTACTGCGAGATAGATGAGGGGAGCCAGGAGAATAAGAAGGATCAACTGGTAGAGATACCAGAACACATAATTATAGGTATAATTCAGAATCGCATCAACCGTTTCCAAAAGGCCAAACGGAATCTTTCCCTTACCGATCACATCAGAAATATAGGGAAGCCTGCTTCCGATCACATAGCCGAAATAGTACAGACTGTTCCACACGATATACGGAACCAGAACGCTCCTGATCCGGGAGCTCCATTTGCGCATTAAAATCTCCGGTTTATATCCGCGGAAAAAGAGATAAGAAGAAATCATAAAGAAGCCAGGAACCGCGATCTGAGCGATTTTGTCGCCGAAGAAGCGCTCCAGCCGCACCAGGAGGCCGCCGCCCCGGTATTTCCCAGGAACAGTACGGCATTATAGGAGGTGGACCCAGATAACCAGCACGCTGAACAGGAAGGTAAACCAGTATATTTTATTTCTGAATGTTTTCTCTGCCATGGAAACCGCACCTCCCTCTCCGTCCTGATACTTATTTTATTCTATCACACCCGGAAAAAAGAACAGGCAATATATTTAGTATAATCCCCACAGCAAACCTCCAGACCGTTACTGTTTCCTCCCCAGCCCGGGGCTCTGCCGTCTGGTTTGACTCTGCTGCAAAAAAAGAAGAGGCGGCCGAATTCATTCCGGTCAGCCTCTCCTTATTATATGAAGAAGTTTTATTTCAATCCACACCCAATTATTTTACAGCGTACGGCTGCACCCGATATAAATGTACGGCTTGTTTCCGGCACACTTAACCTTTTACCGCCCCCATCGTAATTCCCTGCGTAAAGTATTCTGGAAGCAGAGGAACACAATGATAATCGGAACGGAGGCCAGAGCCGCACCTGCCATAATTAATCCGAAATCGTTGGACATTTCGCTCAGCTTACTGGCAATACCTAAAGCAATGGTCTTAGATTCATTCTGAGTCAGCATAACCAACTGCAGCGGATATTCATTCCAGGAGTTAATGAATGTGAAGATCGCCAGCGCACCAAACCCAGGTTTGATGATTGGAAATGCCACATTCACAAAGGTTGTCAGCTCTCCTGCCCCGTCAATCCGGCAGGCTTCCAGAAGAGAGGTCGGAATATTCTCAGAGAACTGCTTCATCATGAATACACCGAATGGCCATCCGACAACCGGGAAGATTACTGCAAACATGGAGCCCCATACGGATTTCAAAAATCCCATAGCTGACATCTGTCTCATCAAAGGAATCAGAATAACCTGCTTCGGGAGTGCCATGGCACATACGAACAGACCGAAGATCAGGCTCTTGCCCCAGAAACGTTTCTTCGCCAGTGCGTATCCCGCCAGAGAAGAGGTAATACAGGTAAGTCCCATCGCCACTACGGAGATGAACACACTGTTAAACAGCCAGCGGATTGCCATCGGCATGCCTATGCCGAAAAGCTTCGTCCCGCTCTTAAAGAGCCGGCTGTAGTTATCCCATGTAATCGTTGTAGGAAACCACTTTACCATTTCACCGGACTTTATAATAATGTCGCTCTTCTCCTTCACGGAACCGGTGATAATCCAGTACAGAGGAAAGAGAAAGAACACGGCCATAGCCGCCAGGAGGATAAGTGTAATCACATAATACGGACTTATTGCTTTCTTTTTATTTCCCATATCTTTTCGCCCCTCCTATTCTGATGTTCCACCATTCATGACCTTAAACTGCAAGGCACTGAACAGCGCAATTACAATTGCCAGAACCACACCCATGGCGTTGGCATATCCAAACTCCTTTGGTGGTCTTAAATGCAATCTCATACAGCAGGTACATTACCGTACTGGTGCTGTAATTCGGGCCGCCGGAGGTCAGAAGCTGGATCAGCGCGAAACACTGGAAGCTGTTGATGGTGGTAATTACCGCCACATACAGTGTCGTCGGCATGATAGACGGCCACTTGATGTTCCAGAACACCTGGAAATTATTGGCTCCATCCACCTTTGCGGCTTCCTCCATGGAGGCGTCCACATTGCCCAACGCTGCTACGTAAAGAACAATCGGCTGACCGATGGAGGTCGTAAACAGGATCAGAATAATACACCACAGGGCCATGGACTCACCGGAAGTCCAGGGGAAGCGGCTGCCCGCCAAAGCTCCTGATGATATAGTTAAAAAGGCCGTCATACTTATCGAACATCCATTTCCATACTACAACAACTGCGACGGAACCGGTAACTACCGGAAGATAGAATACACAGCGGAAAAAGGAACGGATACCGGAACGCATCTTATAGATGGATGTTCCGACCCACAGGAGAATGCGGTTACAACAGGAACCGATACCACCACGATAATAACGGTATTCACCGCCGATTTTAAGAAAATTTTATCCTGAAAAAGCCGTATGTAATTGGCAAATCCTACGGCAGTTCCCTTCGGATCTGAAAAACTGGCATTGGTAAAAAAGCTGGTGATAACCCCTGACGCCATAGGGAAAAATAACAAAGCCTACAAAGAAAATCAGCGCCGGAAGCAGGAACATATATGAAACAAATGTCTCTCTGCGCTGAAGCACCTTACTGCGTGCAGGCATTTTTTTTTTTGTTTTTTGGACGCCGGGTTTCTGTGTGGAAACAGTTGTATTTGCCATTTGTTTTTACTTTCCCCTTATTAAGTAAAATTGGCTTCCTCCCTCTGCACTCGGCAGAAGAAGGAAGCCATGTAAATGTTACTGTTCATAAATTAGTGTTTATTAGTTGCTGTTTGCACTCGCGTTGAACTCGTCAGCAGCGGCCTGTGGGTCGGTACCGTTGAATACCTGCTGAAGCATATTGAACCACAGCGGACGCATGGCTGCAAAGCCTGCACGTGTATTGTAGTATGGGCCATAGTACTGGCTCCAGGAAGCCAGCATCGCTTTGTGCTCATCTCCAGGATACAGATCGCCAAAAGGAAGTACGTACCGGGAATGCATTGGTCTTAACAACACTCTTCGGACCCCATTCTGCATCATCACAGATAAATTTCACGAACTTTTCGATGCCTCAGCGCGTGCTTCATCTTTGTTGTCAAAAGATACGCGAAGCCATTAACCAGATATTCTAAAAGGAAGGTTTGCCGCTCTCTGATGGGAATGGAACGGAAGCTGTGTAAAGTCATCTGATGCATATGTAATTTCACTGGAAGTACCAAAAAGCAGAATGTCATCGCTGCAGTCTCCTGCTGGAACTTCTGAAGCTCATCTGCTGCTGCCATGTCAAAGCCTGCATCCGATTGCCTTGCTGTCATACATGCTCTTTAACAGAGTGAGAGCTTTTACGCCGATTTTCGCTGATATTCCATTTGCCGTCATCGCCGACGATGGAAGCGCCATATAAGTTATTTACAAGAGCACGGGTACCCTGATCGCCGCCCTGTCCTCCGCAGTATACAATGCCAGGAACCTGTGTGGGAGCTGCGTCTGGCCTTCACACATCTTTACGAAGTTCTCGGTCGTCCATGTACGGTCGCCTTCCAGGTTTACATACTGGAGTGCATCTGCCTTTTCCAGAGCCTCTTTGTTCAGACCCATATAGAATGGAGAGGAGGAAATCGGATACATCCAGGCGGTACCGTCTGCGCCTACGCAGGTTTCAATCAGAGACTGGCTGGTTAAATCGCTCTTCCAGTTCGTCTAACATATCATCTAAAGGAACCAGATAGCCGGCTTCTCCAAACTCAATGATACGGCCTGGTGCATCGAAGAGAATGTCAGGTGCTGTACCGGAAGTCAGAGCTGCTGTCAGCTTATCCGGGCCGGACGTAAAGTCGATGTACTCTACCTTGACGTTAATGTCAGGGATTTTTCGCAGTAAATGCATCAACGACTTCCTGCTCGTATCCAGTGTCTACGCCGAATGTCGGGAATGCCCACCATACGATATCCGTGGTGCCGCCTGCTGCGGTTGTTTCCGGTGCCTTGCTTGCATCTGTTGCCGCCGCTGTCGTCGTCTCTGGAGCTGCCGTTGTCTCTGCCGGTTTGTTTCCACCACATCCTGCCAGCGTACCAACTACCATAGCCGTTGCCAAACCAAGAGATAAAATTTTTCTTCATTACTACTCCTCCTTATAATAAGTCAATTTAACGCCAAAGGCATTTGGTCAATCTGTATACTTTTTTTGCAATTAAGCGCCTTTCTCGTTTATGAATTTATTATATATCGGAATTTTTCTTTTTGTCAATCTGAAATAAAAAATTTTTCTTTTTTCTTTTTAGGAATAATCTTTGGTCAGTAAAGTTTTCAATGACCGACGAAGAAGTCTTTTCGTTATTTTTGCTGCATTTTTCGAAATATCGACGGTAGTATTCTGTATACATTAAATCAATCAGGAACAGCTGGCTGATCTCCGCCGAAGTAGAACCTCCCTGAAGCGGTCCTTCATTGGCTCCGCACAGCAGCGTCATCGGAAAATGATGTCAGCGGCGATTTGACGAATCTGGTCACGCAGATCACTGTCGCCCCGGCACGCTTGGCCAGTTCCGCCACATGGATGGTGTCCTTTGTGGCTCCGGAATAGGAAAAGACCACCGCCACCTCATTCGCTCTCATCATGGACGCTACCATGGCCTGCATATGAGAATCCTGGACACAGTACACCTTCGGCTCGATGCGCAGAAACTTGTTGGCCGCCTTCATGGCCGTAAGCATACTGGCACCCACTCCATAGAAGCAGATCCTGTCCGCATCATGAAGGTGTCTGATCACCTTATCGAAGTTCTCCTCATTCAGCAGTGAAAATGTCTCCTTCAGCGCGTTTACATTCGTGTTCAGCACCTTCTGAGCCATCTCCGAGAAGCTGTCCTCCTGGCTGATGTCGCCATCCAGCTGACCAAGCCCCGATTTCCCATCGTGAAGGCTTAAGGACAGCATCATCTTAAACTCCTGATATCCCTTCAAATTCATGGTCTTACAAAGCGGAATACACTCGTATCTCCAACCTCACATACCTCTGCCAGATCCGTAATCGACATAAAAAGCACTTCTCTCGGATTCTGCAGGATATAATCGGCCACCTTCTTTTCCGCCTTCGTAAATTGATTGTACTCTGCTCTGATTTTTGTTAAAAAGTCTCCTTGCATGTTTAATCCCCCTTTATGTTTCCAACGGCAATCCTGCAACGATGCCCATGCATGATGCACGGATCACCGTAATAAGAAAAAGGCACGCCGGAAACGGCACCGCTTCATGCCGTTTCCGTCGCGCCTACGCCGCCTCTGCTATTAGAATATACCAGGGAACAGTCGTTTGTCAATTAATAAAAAAAAGATTTTTTATTATATATTTTAAAATTTTCTTTTTAACTGACAAATTATTCCCAGCCGGTTTCACCCCATCATCCACACCGATAAAATCCTTTTGGAGAGATTTTCTTTTTTCTCCGGGTAATCCCAGCGATAATGGGAACCACGGCTTTCCTTTCGCAGCAGAATCGCCTTCATCAGACACTCAGATAAATACAGCGCCGCGGTAAGACGGCAGGATACCGCAAGTCCGCCGTGCCGTCTCCCGTTTCCAGGTATCCCGCTTCACATCTGCAAGCTCCTTGATCCGTTCCAATCGGTTTAATGCAAGCTCCGCCCGCGCGCCATTGCGAATCACCATGGCGCATTCGAAATTCATTTCCTGAATCTGTTTTAAAATAGGAAGCGGCATTGGGAATGACGAAGAGCAATACCTCCGCCCATTCCTTCCTCGGTCCGGAGATGCTGCTGCTCAGCCGGCCGCGGCTTTCCCCGCGATCTCCGAACACCAGGCCATTAGCCGTCGATAAACCGCCCAGCCGGTCCCCATGCATTCCGCCCGTCGCCTCCCCGCAGGCATACAGGCCGGGAACTCCTGTGCTTCCATCTGGTCCGATCTTAATTCCCCCGTTGGAAGCGTGGGCAAATATCCCCCAGCTGAATGGGATCGTCGATCGTCAAATGCTTCTCCTCTTTCAGCCATTCAAAGTAGGTCCTGATGAATTCCGGCTGATTCTCCCTTAAGGATTCCCGGTACGTCACCGTGACACCCTGGGATTCCTCAAAAATTCGTGAACAGCCTGATATCTACCGGCGCGGACGGAAGTCTGGTGGTAAACGGACCGTGGGTGGAACGCACCTCCATCCGCTCTTCCAAATCCGCCTTCCGCCAGTCCTCAAAGATGGAACGCCCCGTCTCCTGGCGGCAAAATTGCTGTATTTGAACACCTTTTCGTTATAGATCGTCTTCGAGTGCCGGAGACAGATACCCCTGGCATCATCTGCATAAACTCGATATTTTACCAGCTTCGCACCGGCACGGAGCGCCAGATACCGGCGCATCCGGTGACGTCATCCGTGTTCGGGCGGGTACTGGAACAGTCCGCCCAGGCCTCCGGAAGCCACAACCAGACTTTGCAGGAAAACGCGGTCAGTCCGCCTTTCTCCGTCAAGGCCGCCGCGCCGCTTACCCGTCCGTCCGTCATGATAAACTGTAAGATCCGGGTGGACGGAAAGCATCTGACCCCCAGTTCCTCTAACCGGGCCAGGAACACCTCCCGGGCGCTGTCTTTTTACAATCCCGTGCCAGTCTCTGTTCTTATAATCCAAAACAGGGGATGAACTCCTTCTCCCCCTTTGTTTTCAGCTTCCTTCAGCTGGATTCCAAATGCCTTTAACCGGTCCGTCCCCCTGCGGATATGGCTGACCAGGACGGAGACCAGCTCCGGGTCTGCCATGCCTTCACCGACCTTTAAAATCACGGACTTTAGGTCTTCCTCATCCGCTTCACTTTCGGGTCCCACGAGCCCCAGGCCCCATGTCCCCGGATAAAAACTGGAGCCGGAGCAGATGCGTACCGCTTACGATACAGACATCTGCCCCCCGCTTCGGCGGCTGAGATCGCAGCCATAATGCCCGCGATCCCGGCCCCATGACAAGCACATCACATTTTATTTCGTTTTCAGCCGCATGTTTGATATTTTCCTCTGCAAAATGGCAGGCGACGTAGTGTTCACGCCCGTCAATGTCATATTTCTTAAGTTCCGGCCTCTGGTTCTTACAGATTTCCTGACACTGGCTGCCTTCCGTGGAAATGGCAGCCCGCTGGGCGGATTCATCGGGGAAGGCACATCACCCTCAGAATGATCCTTTTTTTTTTCTTATGATGAATATCCGCAACCGGAATCGCGGAGAGAAGGGCCTGGGTGTATGGATGAACGGTATTGCGGTACAGCTCATCCGCCTCAGCCAGCTCCACGATTCTGCCAAGATACATGACTGCGATTCTGTCGCTGATATACTCCACCACGCTCAAATCGTGGGTGATGAAGATATAGGTCAGATTGCGCTCTTCCTTCAGTTTCTTTAACAGGTTTAATACCTGAGCCTGTACGGATACGTCCAGCGCGCTGACCGCCTCGTCACAGATCACAAGCTCAGGGTTGATGCACAGCGCCCTGGCGATGCCGATACGCTGTCTCTGGCCGCCGGAGAACTCATGGGGATAACGGTCCATGTATTCCCGCCGCATATTTACGGCTTCCAGCAGATCGCCGATGATCTTCCTTCTCTCCTCTTTCGTCTTGATGCCGAATTTCTTCAGCGGGATCGGACAGGGACTGGTAGATCGTAAAGGACGGGTTTAAGGAAGACTGAGGATCCTGAAAAAACAATCTGAATCTTCTTTCTGGCCTCATCCATCTCCTTACTGGTCAGCTTCTCCAGATTGCGGGGGCCGTTCTCAAATTCGTAGACCATCTCTCCTTCGGTCGGCTTATAGAGGCTGAAGGATGGTTTTTGCCCAACGTCGTCTTTCCCATCCGGACTCTCCTACCAGCCCCAGGGTCTCCCCTTTTTATAGATGGTCAAATCAATATCGTTGACGGCCTGGACGTAGCTCTGGGTCTTTCCCATAAAGCCGCCCTTGACCGGAAAAATACGTTTTTAAGCCTTTGATTGTAAGCAGCGCTTCTTTATTCTTATCATGATTCTTATCTGCCATCGTTTGTCACCTCCTGATACCGTGCACATCGTACCATGTGAGTTCCGCCAAGCTGTACCTCTTCAGGCATGCATTTGTCGCATTCCGGGCAGGCGTAGTCGCACCGCGGCGCGAACATCCGGGCGGCCTGTTGTACGGATCCGGCGTGGAACCCTTGATCGGGTTGATGTCCTGTTCGGCGCCCCTTCCCAAGAACAGGGATGGACTTTAACACGCGCTCTCGTGTACGGATGCGTGGGGTGATCAGCACCTCCTCCGCAGAGCCGCTTTCGATGATATTGCCCATGTACATGACGGCGACATCGTCGGCCAGTTCGCAGACAACTCCCATGTCGTGGGTAATCAGCATGATAGCCGTGTTGTAATTCTTCTTTAAATGATCCATCAGTTCGAAAATCTGGGCCTGTATGGTACATCGAGAGCCGTAGTCGGTTCATCGGCGATCAGGACCTTCGGATTACAGCTCATGGCCATGGCGATCATGGCGCTGTCTCATACCGCCGGAGAATTCGTGGGGATACTGGTCGATTCTCTTCTGAGGATTGGGATTCCCATGTCGGTCAGAAGCTTTAAGGCCCTGGCCTCCTTCTTGAGTTTGGTCACATTGTTATGGGGAACGGATCATCTCTTCCAATCTGCCAGCCGATCGTGTAGACCGGGTTCAGCGCCGTCATGGGATCCTGGAAAATCATGGCGATATCGCTTGCCGCGGATATCCTCATCTCTTTTCCGTTTCTTTCCAGTTCGTGGATCTTAATATCACCGCGCTTGTCTTCCGCTGTGATAGATGATTTCCCCTTCCTCAATCCTGGAAAGCTTGGGAAGCAGCTGCATGATGGAAGTAGCCGTAACACCTCTTGCCGCAGCCCGACTCTCCTACGATGCACAGAGTGTCTTGCCGCTTTTTAATATCCATGGAAACGCCGTTGATCGCCCTGTTGCAGCGCTCATTTGTATAGAAATACGTCTTTAAATTTTTAACGGAAATTACTGCATTATCGCTCATATCCTGCCTCCTTTAGCCCTGTGTCGGATCTGTGGTATCTCTGATGCCGTCGCCCATGAAGTTGATGCTCATGACGAATAAGGGAAACCACAATACCGGTTGGGAGCCACATCCACCAGTTATTCTGAAGAGTGAACATATCCTGAGCCGCATTTAAAAATATTGCCCCAGGTCGGGACCTCCAGCGGAACGCCCAGGCCTAAGGCAAGTTCTTAAGGAAGCCTCCTCCAGGATAAACATGGCCGTACTCAGTGTAACATTGACAATAATCGGGCTTAACGCATTCGGTAAAAATGCTTATAGCAGATGATAAACGGATTGAGTCCGAACACCTTTAAGGACTGTACGTATTCCTCTTCTCTTATGGAGAGCACCTGGGATCTGGCCATACGGAAACAGGACCCCCATCCGCAGATGATAAAGATAATCACGATATTTTTTCGCACTCTGTCCCATGATCGCAACCAGCATCATAACGAGAATCAGCTGTGGAATGGACATGAACACCTCGGAGATCGGACCATAAGGCTGTCGAACCAGCCGCCGCGGTATCCGCTGAGCATCCTAAGAGTACGCCGATAAATGCACAGCCCAGGGCGCTTCCGAATCCGATCGCGATGGACATGCGGCCGCCGTACAGGACTCGCGCAAATACATCGGCCGATCTTATCCGTCCCAAACCAGTGCTCGCCTGACGGCGGCTTCAGGAATAGATTTCATATCCACGGCCTTCGGCGAATAGCCGGTTAAAAAGCGGTGCGAAGATACAGGCCAGAAAATGATCAGGAAAATTACGCCGCCCACGATGGCAAGACGGTTGTTCAAAAGCTTTCGTAGCGCCCGGTTGCCGGACTTCTTGTTCTTCAGTTCTCCGGATTCCTCCATCTGTCGGATCTGGATCAAACTTCCGGTTTTAAATGGAGCTGTTTTGATTTTATACTCATCTTCCGTCCCTCCTATCGTTCCAGCTTAATACGCGGGTCTAACGCGGCAGTCAGGATGTCGACCAGCGTACTGGCAAACAGTGTCATGAAGACGAATAACAGCGCCAGCATCATGACCAGATTGTAGTTCTGCGAACGAACCGCCGTATTGAATGCACTTCCGATTCCAGGCCACTGGAATGCGGTCTCGATAACTACGGAACCTGCGATCAGGGTCGGAAGGCGGAAGCCCCAACCAGGACGATAACAGGTGTCAGCGATACACGGAAGCCGTGTACTAAATTCTCTGAATTCAGAGAGCCCTTTGCTGCGGGCCGTCTTTATGTAGTCCTTGTTCATGGTATCCAGCATGCTGCTTCGGGCGTAACGCATGACACCTGCCGTCATGGAATTCCCAGAACGAGGGCCGGCATGACGAGATACTTGATTCGCCCTGCAAAATTGACCACGGTCGGATCCGTCCGGCCGCCAACCGGCAGCCATCCTAAATTTAATGCGAAGATTAAGATTGCACAGACACCGAAGAAGAACTGAGGGGATGGATACGCCGATCATACCGGCTACGGTCAGAACGTTGTCGCCGATGGTTCCCTTGTAGATTGCGCCGAGAACACCGAGAACACTTCCTAATACGGTGGAGATGCAGAGTGCCGCCACGGCCAGTTCAGAGTGGCCGGAAGCCGTTCCGCCATAATCTGGATTACAGGCACACCGCTGGAAGAACTGTAGCCAAAGTCTCCGGTCAGCAGGCGGCCCAGCCATTTTAAAATAGCGGACAAAAAAAGGATCATCAAGTCCATACTGTGCGCGCAGCGCCGCTACCTGCTCGGCGGTCAGCCTCGCAAGCGCCTCCGGGTCCATCAGGTACGAAACGGGATCGCCTGGTGTCAAATCCAGAAGCCAGTAAATGATAAACGTAATGATCAACAGCATGGGAATCATACCAAGAATTTTTTTTAATTGTGTATTTTGCCATTTTATCACCTTTTCTTAAAAGTTAAGGGACTGTACATAATATACAATCCCTTAACAGCACCTCCTAAGTGTTACTTGATTTCCCAGTTTTGAATATCCCAGTTATAGTTAAACTGCGGGTTGCCAAGTTTGCACCCTTTACAATCTTGTCGCTCTGAAGCAGGAAGATTGGCTGATAGTAAAGCGGAAGCTCGAATAATGTCTCATTCTCGTACTTCTGTAATTCGAAGAATGCCTTTCTCTGTACCTCTGCATCTACGGAAGCGTTGGTGGCTGCGATGAGTTCGTCTAACTTCGGATCGCTCGGTGTATGAGAGTTGATGGAATAACCGGTCTGATATCTGTCATAGTACTCATGTAAGGATAACGCTGCATTGGCTGCGTAGCACATATCCCAGTCTACTGCGCTCGGTCCGTTGACCGGATCTTCCGGAGCTTTCAGAGAATGGTTGCCAGATCGCCTTCTACCAGTCTTGCGTTCATCTTAATGCCTACTTCTGCAAGGTACTGCTGAATGATAGCCATAAGATCCTGTGTCATCTGATCCGTATAGTAATAAACAACATCAAGCTCTGTATTCGGATCCCAGTTTGCTTCCTTTAACAGTTCTTTTGCTTTTTCCGGATTGTAGTCGTAATTGTTCAGTCCGTCTGCCTTGTCCGCTCCGTCTGGTGTCAGGCTGTTTGCAGGAAGTGCTGCGCCCTCGAAAACGCCGTCTAAGATGGATTTCATGTCAAGTGCGTAAGCGATGGCCTGGCGTACTTTCTCGTCTGCCAGAGGCGCCTTCTTGCCGTCCTTTTTGTCAAACTTGTTTAAATACAGGAGACGGGTATAACGCACATTTACGGTGTCGATGGTAAGTCCAGGTGTTCCCTCCAGCGCCTTGACATCGGCAATGTTCTTGGTGTAAGCGTAATCCAGCTTGCCTGCCTTCGCATTCGTTACGAAGTTCGCATCGCTGTCGCCTGCACTCGGATTTAAGTGAATAGTGAAGTTCGCGGTTCCGCCATAGTACTTGTCAAACGGCTTCAATGTGGTGTAGTTGTTCATCTGAACTTCATCTACCATGAATGGGCCGGAACCGATGGGGCTCTGGAAGTACTTGGCCTGCTGTAAGGAAATCGGATCCGTATCGGCCAGATACTTCTTAGGCAGAGGAGCAAACTGCGTAAATGTCAGCAGTGCGTCCGGTGCGACTTTCTCAAAGGTCAGTGTAATCTTGCTGCCATCTACGGCAATTCCTTCGATGTGTTCGGCACTTCCGTCTTCATAAGCCGCCGCACCCTTTAACGCTTCAAAGGTGGAACGGAATACGGAGTTTAATACCGTTGTCTTAAGCGCATACTCGATACTCCACTGAATATCGTCTGCTGTAATCGCTTCGCCGTCGTGCCAGAAAATATTATCTCTTAACTCAAAGGTCAGTGTCATTCCATCGTCGGACATCTCGTAAGATTTAGCCAGATCGCCTTCACCGGTTACCGGCGCCAGGTTCTCATCGGCAAAGATCAGATGTGCGTACAGGGTTTTGTTATATGTGTATGTACCAGGATTGAGCCACGGTGTCTCGAAGAACTCAGTAGGGCCGCCGTTACTGTAGAGAACACCCGATTCCCCCGCTGCTGCCGGCTCTGCCGGTGCGGCTGTCGTATCTGCCTGTCCCCCGCGGTGGCAGCTGTAGTGGAACTCGCCGGGTTACCGGATCCACAGCCTGCCAGCAAAGATGCCGTCATTGCCGCAGCCAGTCCCTAAAGAAAAGATTTTTCAATTTCATGCAATACTTCCTCCTTTTTAAAATAAAAAGGCGCAATGGATCATTTGTCCTTCATCCGTCACGCCCTTGTTGTTGATAAAACATTATATTACCTGGAAAATTTATTTTGTCAACATTGAATAGAAAAAATTTTTTCCATTTTTTATTTTATGTATTTTTTATCCGGTTTACAAATATCCAAAAGATTCCTTCGTGATATTGTATACAGTATTGTAGTATTTCATTTGTTCTCAAAACAATTATGCTTATTTCACTTTTGGCCTGCATCAGTTCTGCTTATTCAGTCCGGCCGTTCTGTTCTAAGAGTGCACCGGCCAGATACGCCGCGCCCATCAATCCGGCACGGTTGCCCAGTTCCGCCTGGCGCAGTTCCACATTGCGGAAGCTGCTCATGATTCTCGCAGAAGCCTTCTGCTTCACCTCTTTCAGAATATAGGGCTGCGCCATGACACCGCCCCCTAAGACGATACAGGATGGGTTAAAAAAATATGAATAACAGAAATCAGCCCGTACACGATCTCATCGATCCAGCTGTTCACAATGTCTCTCACCTTCGGATCGTCAGTCTGGCAAATATCTTTCTTCCATTGTCAGGTCCCGGTTGTAGGCCATGGCCCTCCGCACCAGCGCTGTAGTGGAAGCGTATTTCTCGTAGCATCCGCAGAAAGGTTCCCCGTACACACTGTCCTCCGGATGGATCATAATACCGCCGAACTCTCCCGCCGAGCAGGCACTTCCCGTATAGATTCCCTTATTCATGACAATGGCGCCGCCGACTCCGGTCCCGTAGGTGATACAGAGAAAATCCTGAAAGTCTCTTCCCGCTCCAAACTGGCCTTCTCCGATGGCTGCCGCGTTGACGTCATTCTCTACAGCGACAGGCACATGAAACTCGCGTTCCATGATCTCCCGCACCTTCATCCCCGTATAACCGGGTATGTTTTCATTGGCGTAGCGGATATAGCCATCCGCAGAATTCACCTGGCCGGCAGTGCTGATCCCGATGGCCTCAAAGTCATCGTACTGACGGAGAATCTCCACAGCCCGCTCCATCACATACCTTCCGCCGTTCCTGGCATTGGTGGCATGCTCCTTCACCCCACAATGTCCTGTCCGTTCCAGATTCCAGACTTGATGGAGGTGCCCCCGATATCCAGTGCCGCAATCCTCATAACAATCTCCTCCTGATAGAAAAGGACAAAAGAAACTAACTTTTCTGGCCTCTTTGTCCGTCATACCTAACTATTCTTTACTGTATCGCAGCCACAAAATGTCTTGTGATATCCCTCGGTCTCGTGATCGCGGTACCTACAACTGCCGCCAGCACACCGGTATCAAGAGCCGCCTTTAACTGCTCCGGCGTCCAGATTCCGCCTTCCCGCGATAACCGGCTTGCCGCAGGTCTCAACGAGATGCTTCATCAAATCAAAATCAGGAAGCTTAGCTCCCTTTGTATAATCCGTATAGCCGTTCATCGTTGTGCCAACCAGATCAAGTCCGATCTCTGTGCGGCATGAAGACCTTCTTCATAACAGGAACAGTCCGCCATAAAAAGCTGCTCCGGATATTTGGCGCGTACTTCTGCGAAGAACTCGTCCAGAGTCTTTCCATCCGGTCTGATGCGGTTGGTGCAGTCCGTGGCAATAATATCCACGCCGCACTCCACAAGCGCATCGACTTCCTTCATGGTCGGTGTGATATATACGTCACAGTCCCCGTAAACTTCCTTAATAATGCCGATTACCGGAAGATCTACCGTTTTCTTAATTTCCACAATATCTGCGACCGTGTTAGCTCTGATGCCGACCGCGCCGCCCTCTTTGGCCGCATATGCCATTCTGGACATAATGTAAGAACTGTACAGCGGTTCTTCCCTTTAATGCACCTGGCAGGATACGATCAGACCACCTCTGACCCGTTCCAGTACTGAATAATCCATATTAGATACCCCCTCTTGTATTTTTTACTGATTTTTGGGATTTTTTAACTGTTTTAATCATAGCACGTATAAAAAATATTTTCAATACAAACATTAAATTAAAAAAAAAAAGTTTTTTATTTTTATTGATTTCTGCCAGTAATGATGATATGATACACACAGATACTGTTGAATTATTATAATAATTGAAAAGGCAGGTATGTATTATGTCCAAGTATGATGTCAACAAATTCAAAAACGTTACTGTTGCGCTCAACACTCCGTTCGACAAAACGGCGATGTTGATTTAGAGGCGACAAAGGCCGTTGTAAACTATTTCTGTAACAAAGGTATTAAGCAGATGTATGTCTGCGGCAGTACGCGAAGGCTTTCCTTCTGGATACGGAAGAAGAAAGGCCGTGACGGAGACTGTTGTAAAGGAAGCGGCAGGACGCATGAATATCATCGTCCATGTAGGCTGTCCTGATACGAGACATTCCGCCGAACTCGCCAAGCATGCGGAGGCTGTAGGCGCCGATGCTACATCCGCAGTTCCCTGTGTATATTACCACATGGGTGAGGAAAGTGTATACCAGCACTGGACAAAAATTACCGAGGCTGCCGATCTTCCTTTCTTCATTTATAATATCCCCAGCTGACCGGATTCAATCTGTCCATGGGGCTGTTCGGCCGTATGCTGGAAAACGAGCGCGTTGCCGGCGTAAAATGCTCCTCCGACCCGGCACAGGATATCCTGCGCTTTAAGCTGGCCGGCGGCAAGGTTTCATCGTATTCAACGGACCGGACGAGCAGTTCATGGACGAACTGGTTAACCATCGGCGAATGGGACGCCTGATGGGCGCTGATGCCGGTAACCGGTTCGGGGCGCATACGATTACCATGCCTGAGTCGTCCGGTCCGTTGATAAGATGGACGAACCGACCTCGGCCCGCGTACTATTATCTCGCCAGACGACCCCATGGACGATATTCGTCTGCCGCTCGCTACAACATTCTCCGCGGCTGCTTCCGTATCCAGCTCGCCGGACATCACCAACAGCTACCTTTGTTACGAAATGGTTTACAACGGCGCTTTAAATCAACATCGCCCGCCGTCGAACGGGTGGTACAACAATACGATTTGTTTTACCTGCCAGCTTTTTCAATGACCATAATATTCAACGATATCTTGATATCATATCATCGTACTGGCAGAAATCAATAAAACAAAAACTTTGACATGTAATATTTTTTATACGTGCTTATGATTAAAACGTTAAATCCCAAAATCTAGAGACATCAATATGGACATTCAGTACTGGGCAGTCAGAAAATGATACTGATCTTCACCTGGTGACAAAGAAAACCTTGTTCTTGTCAGAAATAATATGCGGCTGCGTCGGCATCGAAGCACGGTCTCATGAAGAGCCAGAAAACGACGAATCTTCCGGTAATCGGCGTGTCCCGTTTGCCGCTGCGCTCACGCCGACCATGAAATCGACTGCTTGTGGTGCGGCGATGAACCGCGGACACCAACGGCCGAATGGAAGACACGGACGGATCAGCTGGCAGATGAGGTCTTCATGCGTCGGGCTGTTGGCGATGTTTTGGCTGCCGCTGAAATTCCTGATTTTACGATGGCTTACATCCTAAGATGCGGCTGACATCGCGGAAGGCGAATCTGAACGCCATTTGGTGATACCCCGATGACCAACTGACGCCGAACCAGGCCACGCGATCACGAATATCCTGGCCCGGCAGAAACCTGGTTATGGACAAAGAAGACCAGACCAGACTCTGTCGCTTTGAAAGATGACCATAACGACTGCTGGTATCGGGGAACTCGCTCAGTCTGGAATTTGAGGTGGCCTGAATCCCGGCACGGGCGCCATCGGGATCCTTGCACCGGCCCGTTAATTCTGCGGATAACTGCGCCAATACCCGGTGGCATGGAAGGCGGCTGAAGCGAGCGAGACACCTTATCTGCGGGACCCGGCGTCGGCATCCTATGATAAGAGGGCTGCACGCTCGACTTCGGCTGTGTCCATCCGGGCCTTGAGGCTGCGGATGCTGCGAGCTACGCTGCGGCTGGCAGGACCTGGCGGCGACGCCATGAGGTGAAACGTGGCCCAGCTGGATCGATGAACTGGCTGTTATGACGCAACATCTATATCGTGCTGAGGCTGATGGCACCAGCACCTGTTCTGAAGAGGCGAAGGCTGCAGCTCATGGCGCTTTGCGCCAGGCAAACTGTTGCGTGGGCGCATTCTGGCGGCGGACTTTAAGCGCCACGAGAGAACAAGTACTGTGCGAGAATGCCGGATAAAGCTACGCCAAACAAAAAATGGAAAAATTTTTCATTGTTGACTAAAATTTTCGGTATCTCGCTATTGTTTATCAACAGGGCGTGTTGAATGAACAAATATGATCCAGCCTGCCTATTTAAAAAGGAGGAAGTATTGAGAGTGAAAAATCTTTTCTTTAGAACTGGCTGCGGCAATGACGGCATCTTTGCTTTGGCCGGGCTATTGGATCTGACTTGGCGAGTTTCCACTACAGCTGCCACCGCCCCGGGGGGACGGGCGAAATGGCTGGCACCGGCAGGCCGTTCTCACGGCACGGCCTGAGACTATTTCGGGCTACCGGCTATCCTGGCTCACATAACAAGCCCGCTGCACATCTGATCTTTTCGCCGACTCAGGGGCCGCTTTTGGCGCGCCGGGGCCCATGGGCTGGCGGCAAATTTCCGCGGTCACTGCTGACTGTTGCTGGTTTGTCCTGCTGCTAATTTGGCCAATCCGATCACCACAGCGAACCCAATATTTCAGAGCGGTCGCGTGTTCAGCTGAGCCGTTTGACAAAATGCTATGGCGAACCCATGACCTTCGCAAATAGAAATTGCCAGGCATTCGCTGACTGCGGCTTCATGCGAGGCAACAGCGCACACCATTGTCAGGCATGGAGAACAGACTACCATCGACGTTCACTGTTAATGAAGTTTGATGGGCGGCTTTCTGTTGAACAGCTGGGCTTGACTATGTCAGGCGTTTTCGAGAGCGCAACACTGCAAGCAACAGGCACTGGTGAGAACATGCTTTGGGCTGGTATTGTCCGGAAAAAAAACTGACCAAAGCAAGCAGGGGATCAGGCTCAAGCGATACGTTTATTACTGCAGTCGAATGACTGTCTTATGGCATTCAACGGTACCTTGCAGAAATGGCCGACAAAAATGACAAGCTGGGCCTCTGGCAACCGTCTCTGGAAAGCTCCGGGCACCAGACCGGTATAACTGCACCGGCTTTCAATAAATATGAGGAAACAGAGCTCAATCACCGGTTGACTTCCATCGGCTTTCTCATACGCCAGCGATCCATGGGCTGAGCTCATGCCACCAACGCCTCCGTGCAGGAGATTCTTCAGGTGAAGAATGGTTGATATCGAGGCTTTCACTGCCTCAGCAATCTTCCTTCAGAGGCTGACACAAAAAGTGCAACGGCGGCCGTTAATATAACAGGATGACCAAAACTGAATGGCTACTGGGAAGACAGCAGTGAAGTTGGCGCTGAATCGCAACTTTGAAAGGTGACAAAACGAAAATACAGGGTAAAATTCTTGACCAACATGCTGTGTCGGCCGTTTATCGACTGCTACAGCTCTGAATTTGTTTACCAGGCGATCCGTTCATACCTGTTCCAGGCACGCTTTGCGGCTGTTCTCGGCTTTAACGGCTGCGCCAGCCGCTGGTGATCGCGTCGCCAGCTAAATAATGAACTGACTCTTTGGTCTGTCCAACGGAGGCTCCGGCGCGCTGAGAGCTGACTGCTGTCTCCACCCGACCGACCAGGAGATTCTCGGCGTTGCTCTGAGACCATCGGCGACTGGCGACCGACCGTAGCCGTCGGCGTATCCGTCACGGTTGGCTTCTTCGCAAGTACCGGTGGCTGACGGTCATGACGGCGAGGCAATCATGCGTTGCGCCCGGCTGTATGCTGAACCACCATTGGAAGCCTGTGGGAAACTCTGAGGCCGGGGTACGCGACTCCGTGATGAACTCCGCCTTTCCGACGATCTGCCAGTGACGCACTGGGCCAGCCTACGGCGGTTCGTTCGCAAAGCTGTCTGTCGTGCTGGCGCTGTGCGATAAATCTTCATATTCAGCTGCGCTGATGTTTCTGACTTTATAGGCCTCCTGTTTTTGGAAGGACAGATGGTATAAGCTCAAAAGGCAACTGCATTGTTATTCAAATGTTTTGAGCTCCGGAGAGCAGAAAAAACAGAGAGTCCGCAACCGAAGTACGGCACAACAATCTTTACCGGCCTCTTCGCGCACAACTTCGGCCTGGTGGCCCGTCGGCAGGTCAGCTGCGCGGTCTACGGCGACCATCTGATCGAATTCTAACCATATCGGCATTGCCAGGATGCTGCAGCAACTGCCGGCTGTTCATGTTCGCGGCTCATTCACAGCGATTTATAGACCGCTGTTGCTGATTTACGTCAATAGTGAAGGCGTGATTATCGCCAGAATGAAGGTCCCGCCAGAGAGAGGAGACGCTACGGTCGCAAGGAATAGGACTTCAATCCGTTTATCTATGTATTTTACCGAATGCGTAAGCTTCCTGTCCAATGACCACGCTGAAACAACAGCCGCTGTGG
>VOFI01003070.1_pt1 | contig 29800 bp, 31 predicted proteins | sample 5384131 | NCBI WGS metagenome assembly VOFI01 (sample SAMN12384728, study PRJNA508395) | human gut metagenome | isolation source: healthy gut H | host: Homo sapiens
ACCACTGCACCCAGATAAGGAACAGCGGCAGGGGCGGCGAAGCTGCCGTAGATGGCATTGTAGGGAGGTCATGTAGCGTTGCAGCCAGACGTACCCCCACTGGAAGGCGAGGAAGAGCGTGCCGGCGACGATGCCCGCCATGACGGCGCTGCCCAACCTCACGCGCGTATTGGGCACCACGACATAGATGAACGAGAACATCGCCCAGATGACCAGCAGCGAGACGGCGCCCGACAGCAGCGTGTAGAGCGCACCGAAAGGAGTCGATCCCCAGCAGATGACCGGCATAGCGCCCCGCCGTGCTGCCGACGACCCAGAATCGGCGTAATGACCACCACGGCGATGTAGTCGGTGAACTGCCGCGTGAAGCTGCGCGAGACCTTCACCTCCCAGATATTGTTGAAGGCCTCCTCGACCGAGCCGAAGACCCGCACGACGGCCCAGAAGAGCATGACGATCCCGACGAAGGCGACGACGCCTCCCTGCGCGGCGGCGAGCGCCTTGTCGGCGAAGGTGATGAGGTAGTCGACCACCTCGCGGTTGTGCGGAAAGAGCGAATAGAGGTTCTGCATCAATCCGTCGGCCAGCCCGGAAACCCCTTGACCACGGCGAAGACGAGCGCCGCGATCGGAACGATCGACATGAGCGTGTAGAAGGTCAGCGCCGCACTGCGCACCAGCGTGTCGTGTTCGTCGAGCCCGCGCGCCGTATAAAAGAGCAGCTTGTACTGCCGCACGCCCCAACGGATCAGTCCGTTGCGGTAGTTGCGTTCGTCTTTCAGAAAAATCGTCTCCGTAAGGAACGTCCAGAGGTTTTTGAAAAAGGCCATGCGATTGGAGAATTAACGCTGCCGGCCGCACCGTGCGGCCCCTCGACGGATCACAACCATTTTTTGTACCGGAAAAACCAGATCGTACCCGCCGAAAAGAGTATCATGAGTCCGATGGCGAAGAGGTAGCCCAGCGGCACGGTCGTCCGTCGGGAAAGGTGTATACCCAGTCCAGTTCGGGCATGGCATGGAAATTCATGCCGTAGATACTCGCCACGAGCGTCGCGGGCATGAAGATCACGGCCGCCACCGAAAAAAGATCTTGACGATCTCGTTCTGCTCGATGTTGATGAGCCCCAGCGCGGCGTCCTGGATATAGTCCAGACGCTGGAAGCTGAAATCGGCGTGGTTGATGAGCGAGTTGACGTCCTTGATCATCAGTTGCAGGCGAGGGTAGATGTCGTTGGGGAAACGCTCCGAGCGCAGGATGCCCGACAGGACGCGCTGACGGTCGAAGATATTCTCGCGCAGCAACATCGTGCTCTCCAACAGGGCGTTGATGCGGTGGATCACCTTCTTGTCGATCGAGTCCTCCGAATTGATGTCCTTCGACAGGGCTGCGACCTGTTTGGCGATCATCTCCACCAGGTCGGCGTCGTAGTCGATGCGCACCTCCAACAGCGAGATGAAGAGGTGGTAGCCCGTCGAGAAGCTGCGGTAACTCATCTGCAACCGCTTCTCGGCCTCGCGGAACGTGCGGAATTCGGCCGTGCGCACCGACACCAGCACGCCTTCGTTCGAAATGATGAACGACACGGGCTGCACGACGAACGAATCGCCCGTCGGCACGAAGAAGTTGGAGTTGGAGATGATGGCGTTCTCCGTCTCGGAATACTTCGAGGTCGACTCGATCTCCTCGACCTGCTGCTTGGTTTGGAGACTGATCTCCATGAAGCCTTCGACGGCCTTCTGCTCCTTGATCGTGGGGTTCAGCAGATCGATCCACAGGATGTCGTCGTACCCCAGTTCGTCGAAGAGCTTGGGATCGGCATTGCGGATGATCTTGTTGTATTGTTTGAGGTAAATGGTAATCATAAGCACCCGGTTTGTATCCGGCGAACCCTCGCGGCGGCCGGATCGGTTGGACGTATCGTGAACTCCGAAAGGTGCTGCGCCCGCCGGCGCGGCGATTACCCTCTTCAGCCGGGTTCGACCAAAGGCGTCACCTTGACGCCGGAGGTCCAGAACTTTTGAAGAGCCTTGCGTTTCTCGTTATCGAACAAAAAATCGATGTTGCGCGTCAGGTAGTCGTAGGCATAGGGACGGTCGCGGTAGTCGCTCTGCTGGACGGCCTCGTAGATACGCTCCACACCGAAGGTGAGCGCCTCCTCCAACGCATCGGTCACCTCGTAGGGCGTCCCCTTGCGGGCGACCCACACCGCGAAGGCGAAGGGAAGGCCCGTCGCCTCGCGCCACTCGGCGGCCAGATCGTAGGAGTAGATGAACTCGTCCTCGTGGTCGAACACCTTGTCGCCGATGAGCAGGAAGGCGTCGCCCTCCTGCGGCGTGTCCAGCACCGCATAGTCGCTCATGTCGAGCCACTGAGGCGCGATCTTCCACCGGCGGGCCGCCAGATAACCGGTCAGCTGCACCGACGTGCGCGAATGGGCGTCGAGCCAGATGCGGCGCACCTCCTCGATCGGGGTGTTGGAGACCACCACCACCGTGCGCACCTCCCCCTCGGCGCCGATGCAGAAATCGGTGACCAGCTCGGCATCCTTCAACCGGGGAACGACGGCCGACGGCAGCAATGCGATGTCGGCATTGCCGTCGATGAAATTGCTTGCACAAAGGGCGGGGGGCGTCAACAAGAGTTCCGCGCGCAGGTTACCTGCGTGCCGGATACCGTAAATGAAAGGTATCGTATTGAGATACGATACGGCCGCTATTCGGGGGATAAGAGCCATCATCCATACGTGTTTACCTTTCGTCAGACTTCCTGTCCGGCTCGGAGCGGGAACGTTGCCGTTCTCCTGCCGCTCCGCCGGATCCGCTGCAAAGATACGAATAAGCCGAGCGCAATGCAAATTTATTTGCAATTGCCGAGGCGGAGTATCCAAGGCGAAGTCAAAGGTACGAAAAAATTCGGGAAACGACCTCCGGCACGGGAGTTTATTTTCGGAGCGGGCGGGACTCCGGCCCTTCTTCGAATGCAACATGTTGATTTAAAATATATTGCATAAAACTTTTTCTAAATCCCGTGAAAAGGCTTGACAAAGGGGGTTTCGGCATCGTATATTTGCCCTGTCGATCGACCGCAGGCCGGAGTTATCAACACGATCGCAGCCGGCAATTCCCCGTTATCAACATTCCGTCTCGGCTCCATACGCAACAGGAGTATCCGTTTCGTGAAATTGCGAACGGTTATCAACAATCCGTCAAAAACCTTTTCAACAATGACCCGCGTCCATCTCGCGCAATTGCTGCGCGACCTCGCCTCCGCGCACGACTACGCCTTCTTCTCGGCTCCGGACGAGTACATGCCCTCTGAAATCGACCGCTATCCCGCCGCCTGGCTTACCCCGCCCCGCCTCAAAGAGGTCGAAGGCCGCCGTCACGGGAAACGCACCTACGAAATCCAACTGCACCTGCTGCAACCCGGCTTGCGGCTCACGCACGCCGAACGCGCACGGCGGCTCGACGAAATGGAGCAGACGTTGCTCGGAATCTTCACGGAGCTGACCGAAGACCCGAAAGTCATCTGCGTCGAACGGCTCTCGATCCGCCCCCGCACCTGCGCCTTCACCAATCACGGAGAGATCTCGCAGAGTGCCACGGCCGAAGCGGTCGTCTGGTTCTGACCGCCCGCCCTGTCCGGCTCCTCCGCCGGAAACCCGTCCGGCGATCCGTCCGGAACGGTGCGAAACCGCCTGCCGCAGCCCGCCGCACGGACAATCCCCGCCGGAACAGGCGTATGCACCTGTCCGAACCGCAATCAACGCAAATTCGTAAATCATCCATCGATCATGAGTTTTTACAAGATTCCCCAGAACTATGCACCGGGGTTCGTACCGCAACGCTACACCTTCATCAACGACGCGGCCGCCGCGACGCTGACCGCCCGTCTGACCGACACGCGCACCGCAGAGAGCGTCGCCGAACTGGCGCTGCGCGACCTCTGGATGCCGGAGATCGACGTATCGGCCTTCCTGCGGTGCATGGCCGCCGCCGTCCCGTTCGAGACGGGAGCGACCGGCCTCTACGCATCGACGACACGCACGATGACGCTCTCCCTCGCCATCGGCAGCGACAAGGCGCCCGACCGCATCTTCCTCCCCGCGACGCGGGAAACCCGCTCCGGCGAACCGCTCACTTCGCTACCGGAGGTACGGCTCATCGGCGCCGAAGAGACGGACGAGGTATCGGTACACTGCCGCACGCAATGCTCGGCCCTCCTCACGGCGACCTGCAACGGCATCCCGACGCAGCGCACGTACGGCGTCGCGGCCGAGGGCGTCGCCCTCTTCCGGCTCGCGGCGGCGGAGTTCCCCGATGCGGAGGCGTTCGACCTGCACCTGACGGCCGACGGCGTAGAGTCGCATTTCCGCTACGAGGTGGCCGAAACGCCCGCAGGGAGCCGGCGGCTGGCGTGGCTCAACGAGGCGGGCGGCATCGACCGCTATACCTTTCCGCTGACCGAAGAGCGGCGTTACGAGATCGAAAGGCGCCGCCTGCTGCTCGAGAGCGGATACACCCAGACGGGAGGCCGTCGGCGAGGGCGGCTGCGGATCGGATCGGCCTACGAGCCCGCCGCCGTACTGGATGCGCTGGCCCGGCTGGCCGCTGCGCCGGCGGTATGGGCGGTCACCGAGGCGGGGTGGACGGAGGTCGACGTAGTGAGCGATTCGCTTCGCATCGAACGGCCCGGCACGCTGCAACGGCTGTCGCTGGAAATTCGCCCCCGGCAGAGAGGAGGGCGACTATGATCCGGCTGCGAATCGATTCCGTCGTCTGCGACCTGGCGGCGGAACAACCACTGACGCTGGCATGGAGCGGCCGGACGCTGACCGATCCCGAAGCGGGGCGCAGCGGAGAGGCGCTGACCTTCGAGCTCCTCCCGACGGCCGCTGCCGAGGCGTTGTTCGGCGCGGAATGCCACCTCTACGGCGCCGGCCGGTTCAACGCCGCGCTGCACCGAGGCGAGCTGCTGGCCGGCGGCACGCCGCTCGTAAGCGGCAGCGTACGGCTGGTGGAGACGCGCTGGCACGGCACGGAGCACCGCTACCGCGTGGAGCTGCGGGGCGGGGCGCACGCATGGGCCGAGCAGGCGGCGAAGGGGTGGTTCAGGGAATTGGAGGTAGCCTACGAAGGACGGCTGCTGCCGACCGAGATCGCCGCGGGGTGGAGCGACGACTCGCCCGTAAAATTCCTGCCGGTATACCGCGACCGCTACGAAATCGAGAACGGCGACGCGGGGCTCCGACCGCCCGAGCGGCTGCTCTCGACCGACGACTACCACCCCTTCCTGTCGATCCGCGCATTGGTGCAGGCACTCTTCGCCAAAGCGGGGTACACCGTCGAAAGCGCCTTCATGGAGAGCCCGTGGTTCCGCTCGCTCTACATGAGCGGCGCCTACGCCTCGCACGACACCCGCGTCCGGCAGCAGAAGATGGGCTTTCTGGCACGGCGCAAGACCGACCGCACGACGACGGCCAATGCGCTGGGACGGGTGGAGGCCAACCCCTTCGTGACGCACAACACCGTGGGCAACCTCGTCGACGCCTTCTCGCCGCAGGAGGTCGACGAGACAGGGGCCACGCTCACCGACGCATACAGCGCCGGAGGCTGCCTGCGCATCGAGGAGGGCGAACTCTGCTTCCGGCCGCTGACGGAGGTGAGCGTGGGGTTCGAATACGAACTCCGCTACACGACCGACTACCGCATCCGTTCGCGGACGCGCCTGACGGGCTTCGACTCGGTGTGGCTGGGCGAAGACGCGGACGTGCGGTTCGAGCTGGCGAACCGCTTCGAAGACCGGCGGGAGGCGCTGCGTCCCTCCTTCCAGTACCGGATCGTCGTCTTCGACCACACGGAGGGCAACCGATGGACGCTGCGCTGCACGACGGACGGCGCGGAGACGACGCTGGCGGACTTCACGACCCGTTCGACGCTCTTCACCACGCCGCAAGGGACGACGCTCGTCAACGCACGTCTCTACCGCAACGTCTCCGGCGTCTACGTCCCCTACACGGAGGACTGGGCGCTCTACGACGGGTATATCGGCGAAACGGGCCGGACCGAGGTGCAGATCACCGTGCGCACCTCGCCCGAAAGCGTGACGCCTACCGCGCCGAAATACTTCCGGCAGATCAGTTTCTACGGCGCCGAGGAGGGGATGAACTTCACGATCAGCCGCCGGTGCCGGCTGCGCCCCTGCTTCTCGTCGGCACCCGGATACGGCGCGGCGCTCGCCTTCGACGACGTGGCGCGGCACGAGATCCGGCAGGCGGAACTGCTACGGGCGCTGGCGCATCTCTTCGACCTGCGGTTCCACACCGACGAACAGCTCAAACGGGTCTACATCGAGCCGGCGTGCGAATTCTACGACGCGACGACCGTCTGGGAGTGGAGCGACCGCATCCTGGGCGACACGCCGATCGCCGGCGCCGACCGTGCGCTCGACGTCCACGACCGGCGGACATGGGGGTACCGCGACGCGGACGGCGCCGTGGCACGGTTCGACGCCGCCAACGACACGCGTTTCGGACGTTGGAGCCACGCCACGGCCTCCAAAGCGGCCAAGCAGGGCGAGGAGGTGTCGCTCAACGAGCTGTTCGCCCCGACGCTCTGCGAAGCGGGCAGATACGCGAACGCACCGTCGGCGCTGATCCTCTGCGTGGGCGACCGCGACGACACGACAACCGACGACGCGACCGCCGTCACGCCGCGCATCGTGCGCTGGATGGGGCTGCACGGCCTGCCCGCAGGCGAACGGTGGGGCTATCCGCTCGGCGACGAACGCTATCCGCTGGCGGCCTTCCACTTCACGGGCGACGCCGAGACGGAGGGGTTCACCCTCTGTTTCGAGGACCGCGATGCGCAGGAGGGGCTCCACCGCTTCTACGACGCACGCATCGCGGCCGAAGAGGACCGCCAGCAGGTGACGCTCCGGCTGCGGATCGCCCCCGACGAGTACGCGGCGCTCTTCCGGTTCGCAGGCGAAGCGCATCCCACGATCCGCTCCCGCTTCCGGTTCCGGTTCGCAGGCGGAAATTCGCTCTTCACGCTGCGCGCCGTCGAGGCCTACGATCCGCGCGAAGGCGTGGCGCACTGTACGTTCGACCGACTCTGCGACGACTGACCATGCGGCACGAAGAACGACTTCTGGAAGAACTGCGCCGCGAACTGCGCGGACTGAACACGACGCAGGCGCTCGCCTACCTGCTGCGCGAGGGGCTGCTCGACCTGCGGCGCGCGGAGGAGGCAGCCATCCGCCGCGACGTGGCCCAGCGGACGGCGCGCGGCGAAAAGAAATGTCATGCGATGGGCGAAACGGCCTACGACTACTGCTGCTCCTACGAGAAGGTGCGGGGCATCATCTACCGAAACAAAGAAAACCAGTAACCATGAAATCCGACATTCAAATCAGAAATTCGGCCGACGTCTGCTACATCGATATCGAGGGGACGATCGGCGTACCCGAACAGTGGCAGTTCGCATCGCCCGACGACCGCGTGGCCACCTACGAAAAGTTCCGCGACGCGGTGGCGCGCATCGCAGCGCTCGACGCCCCGCAGGTGGTGGTCAACATCCGCTCGACGGGCGGCGACGTGAACGACGCGCTGCTGATCTACGACGCGCTGGCGGCGCTCGACGCCGAAGTGACCACCCGCTGCTACGGCTACGTGGCCTCGGCCGCGACGCTCATCGCACAGGCCGCATCGGAAGGACGGCGCGAAATCTCGGCAGGGGCGCTCTACCTGGTGCACGCGGCGGCCTGCGCCGCAGAGGGCAACGCCGCAGAGCTGGAAGCCCGCGCCGAACTGCTCCGCAAGACCGACGAACGGCTGGCCGCCCTCTACGCCCGACGGTCGGGACGCCCGCAGGAAGAGTTTGCGCAAAGGATGGCCGAGAACAACGGCAACGGCCGCTGGCTCTCGCCCGAAGAGACCGTCGCGGCGGGGCTGGCCGACCGGATCGTCGAGGGAGGCGAAACGGCCGAAGGCGAACGGTCGGCCGTGCGGAACCTCGCGAGCGGCTGGAACCGGCTGTTGGCGGCGCTCGGTCTGCACGGCGCGGCGGCTCCCGCCGACGCAGCGCGGGAGGATGACCGCCGCAACATCCTCCACCTCGACGACGCGGATCCGGCCGCCGGCCGTTCGGCGATCGAAGCCGCCGAAGGGCAGCGGCGCCACCGTGCAACGCAGGTGCTCGCGGCCGAAGACCCGTCCGTCGGCGAAATCCGCCGCTCGGCCAACGAAGCGGCCTATGCCGCCGACGCGCGGCAGTTCAAGACGGGGATATAACGGAGGTCGTTTCCCGAAGAATCGGCGGGAAGATCTTCCTCCAAATTCTTGCAGTGCTTTTGGATCAAGCCAGAAGCACAAGAAAAAAGGAATGAAATCGATTCTTACTTTTACTTTGGGAAAGTTCCGATCCTTCGATTCGGCGTTTCCTGCGAGGAGCGGATTTACCACCTTTTGTCACCGAAAGGTGGCGCCAAAAGTGTCCGCAGAGCGAAAAACTCGGGGACCGGCCGACGGCTTGCGCCTGAAACGCTACGCGGACAAGCTCGCGCCCGCGTTTTCGACGGCGCATCCGCCGCCCGTTCTTCTTCCCGCTTTTTCGCAATGCGGAGCTGTTGTGCGCTTCGCGCAACGATGATTATTTGCTGGTGCCTATTCTTAGCAGTCCTTTGGCCTGCCCGAATGCACTGCTTCCGCTATTTTCGCAGTGCGATCCCGCAGACCAGAGGCTTGCTAAAATACAATTAAAGATTCGCTCTTCGGCCGTAGCCGAAGAGCGGCAACCCACAGCTACCCCACAATCGATCCACATCCCGAAATCCTCTCCGGCTTCCTTCGCAGGAGGACGGAACGGATTTTCAATTCTTAATTTTTCACTCTTAATTCCTTAAATCCTATGTCTTTCATTGAAAACGCGAAGACCTACACGGGCCGCGATCTCGAAACCATCTTCTTCCGCCCGATGCTCAGCGGCCAGTCGGCCCTCGACCTGGGCGTGCGCATCCTCTACAACATGCCCGCACCGACGACCGTGCAGTTGTGGGAACGATCGGGCGACATCCTCCAACAGTACACCGCCGCAGGCTGGACGGGCGGCGATCCCGCCCGAAAACTCCAAAAGACGATCGACATGTCGAAGGTCAAGGCCGAACTGGGCTATTCGGCCGCCGACTACTTCTCGATGATCTACGAACTGATTACCAACCGCGCCGACGTCAACATGGACGACCTGACGGGTACGGAGCTCGAACAGGCCGAAACCGAGCTCTTCAAACGCGCCATCGCCGAAAGCCTCCGCGTGACGATGTGGATCGGCGACAAGGAGGCGGGCGCAGGCACGGAGTACGCCACGTTCAACGGATTCATCAAACGCATCTACGAACTGCTCGTCGAGAACAAGATCACGGCAGCGAAGACCTACGCCGCGGCCGACCTCGAAAAAGGCCGCAGCGGCCGTCGATATCTTCGACGCCGCATGGACCGAAGCCGCCGAAGAGCTGACCGACCTGAAACCCGACGGACAGCTGGTCTACTTCGTCACCTCGGATCTCTACCACCTCTACGAAAAGTATCTCGACTCGTTCGCCAACACCGAGGCGGCCTACATCGGCCGGACCGAAGGCCGGCCGGTACTCACCTACCACGGCATTCCGGTCGTCGACCTCCACCTGTCGTCCTACCTGCGCGATACGACCTACGCCCAGTCGTTCTGCCTGCTGACCGACCGGCGCAATCTCGTGCTGGCGGTCAACACCTCCGACTTCCCCGGCAACGAAATCCGCATGTGGTACAACCCCGACCTGATGGAGAACCGACAGCGCGCCGTCTTCATGGCCGGCTGCGAAGTGCTCGACGAGAAACTCGTGTCGTTCGCCTACAAGGAGTAATCCGGCCGGGCCGGCGCGACCCGGACCGGGCGTTCCGGCCCGCCTTTTTCCACCGACTTATGGACAACGCACAGAATTCATCGACACTGCCGCGCAAACCCGTGGGCGGCATCCGCCGCGTGCGTCTGGCATCGGCGCGCGCATTCTCGCCGCAAAGCCGTTTCGCGGAATACGAGCTCATCGACGACCGCTCGGCCTACGTCGAGACGCTGACGGCCGACGAAGGGCTGCTGCGCGTCCGCCACACGCTGACGCTCGTCTTCGACAAACACCAGGCCGACGCATGGTTCGACCGGCGGTGGCTGGAACGCTGCGCGACCGACGGAGTCGTCGCCGCGATCGAAACGGCCGCAGGCGAACGGCTGCGAATCGGCCGCTCCGACCGTTTCGGATGCGAGCAGGCGTTGCGGCTCGAACGTTTCACCTTCGCGTCGGGCGCTGCGCCCGGCGACCGCCCGACGGCGACGCTCGTACTTGCGAGCGAGGACACCGACCGGGCACAAACAGATACCGACGATTATGAAGAAGATTAAACCGAAAACGGCGCTGGCCGTCGGCAACCGCACCGACCCTTATCTCACCCTCGGCGCAGGCACCGTCCAGAGCGACCGTTTCTGGCGCTGGGGCGACGACAACCTCTTCCCCGCGGCGCTGGCACTCATGTCGCGCCGATCGACCACCCACCGGCGCATCATCAACGACAAGGCCGACTACATATCGGGCAAGGGCGTGGTCTGCGACACGGCCTCGCCGCTGCTGGCGCGGTTCATCGAGACGGTCAACGGCGACGGCGAATCGCTGCGCCAGCTGCTCAACAAGCTGGCCTACGACAAATCGCTCTTCGGCAACGCCTTTCTGGAAGTCGTGACCGACGCCCGGCGTTCGTTCCTCTCGCTCTACCACCAGGACGCCTCGCGCTGCCGGCTGGCCAAGGATTCGGCCCACGTGCTGCTGCACCACGACTGGGCGGCCTTCCGCGCCGAAGAGGCCCGCACGCTGCCGCTCTACCCCTCGTTCGAGAAACAGGCCGACGGGACGCTGCGCGCCGCGGTCCACTAAGGACTACGAACCGATGTTCACCCACTACGGCGTACCGCCCTACATCGCCGGCTTCGGGGTCTCGGCCATCGCCTACAAGACCGACCGCTGGAACATTTCGCGGCTCGACAACTCGTTCCAGCTCTCGGGCGTGATGATGCTCGACAGCACGGTCGACAGCGAAGCCGAAGCGGAACGGGTCGTGCGGACGGCCGAGGAGCGTTTCGCCGGCAACCCCGGACAGGTGATGTTCGTACTCAAAGAGGGCAGCGAGAACGACCATTCGCGCTTCATCCCGATCGCTTCGCAGAACGACGGCGACTGGAAGGCGCTGCACGATCAGGCCGTGTCGGACATCGTGGTGGCGCATTCGTGGTTCCGCTCGCTCAGCGGACTGGACTACGCCTCGGGGTTCAGCGCGGAGCGCATCCTCCACGAATACGAGGTGGCGCTCAACACCGTCATCCCGGCGAACAGGCCGAGCTGCTCGAACCCATCCGCGCGCTGCTGCGCCGGACGCTCGGCGTCGACGCCGCATCGCTGCAAATCGTCAACCGCCCGCCCACACGCTCCAAACCGCTCTACATGAAGGTCTGGGAGGCCCGCAAGGCCGACGGACTGGACTACGACCCCGACGACGAGAGACAGCAGCGCTATCTCTCGGAGATCACCCGCTACAACCTTACGCACATCGACTGACCATGCAGACACTCATCACCCCGACCGTCGTCGTCGCGCGGGCCTTCGCCGACGGCGAGTACGTCGCACCCGAAACCGTCTCCGAAGCGGCGATCGTCGCCGCGCAGGAGACCTACCTGCGCCCCGTGACGGGCGACGCGCTCTTCGAACGGCTGCTCGCCGGCGACCATGCCGACTTCGCCGACGAATACCTCGCCGCGCCGCTGGCGCTCTACGTGCGCTATCTCATCGCACCGCAGCTCGACCTGCGGCACGGACAGGGCGGCACCGTGCAGCCCCGATCCGACGGCTTCGCGGCGGCCTCCGACGCAACGCTGCGCAGCAGCCGCCGCGCCCTGCTCAAAACCGCCCGCCGGCTGCTGCGGCGCGCCTCCGACTACCTCGAATCCCACGCCGCGCAGTTCCCGCTCTACGACCCGCAGGCCAACGTCCTCAACCGCTGTTCGATCGATGGAAAACTTGTACAGACCCGTTAGCGGCGCAGCGGCCGCACTGGCCGGCTGGTTCGCCCCCATCGTGCCGCTGGTAGCGTGCGTCTTCGGCTTCATCGCCGTCGATTTCCTGACGGGCGTGGCGGCCAGTCGCGCCGTCGCACGGCGCGAAGGCCGTCCGTGGTGGTTCGAAAGCGCCGAGGCGTGGCGCACGGTGCAGAAACTCGCGCTCGTCGCCACGGGCATCGTCATGGCGTGGGCCGTCGACCGCCACGTGCTCGACTTCATGGATCTGCACGCGGCGCGGCTCTTCACGGGCTTCGCCTGCGGCGTGGAGTTCTGGTCGTTCCTCGAAAACGCCGCCCAGCTCTCGGACGCACCGCTGTTCCGCTGGCTGAAACGCTACGTGCGGCGGCGTATGCGAAAGGAGGCGGGCGATGTCTGAGCTGCCGCGCGGCCTGCGCAACCGCAACCCGGGCAACATCCGCCGCTCGGCCGTGCGCTACAAGGGCGAGACGAAGAGCGACGACGCGGCTTTCAAGACGTTCGCCTCGACGGCGTGGGGTTACCGCGCGATGTTCGTCCTGCTGCACACCTACCGCGTCCGCCACCGCATCGCCACCCTGCGCGGGATGATCGCCCGCTGGGCCCCGCCCTCGGAGAACGACACGGGCGCCTATCTGCGCACCGTCGTCAGGCGAAGCGGCGTCGACCCCGACGCCGAAATCGACACCCGCGACGGCCCGACCATGACGCGCATCGCGGCGGCGATGGCGCGCGTGGAGAACGGCGTGGAGCCCGACGAGGCGGAGATCGCCGAAGGATGGCGGCTTTTCAGCGCGGATTTCTGACTTTTCATGCTATATTTGCGGTATGGGAGACACGCCGCTGCATCCGCCGCACAGCCAAAGCCGTCCGCTCCGGAAGGCCGCGGGGCCGTACCCGATGGCGTGGGTACTGCTCTTCACGGCGGCGGGAGTGGCCGTCGCCCGCTACGCGACCCTGCCGGCCGGTTTTCTGGCCGCAGCCTTCGCCGCAGCGACACTCATGGCCTTCATAACGTATCGACGGCGCATCGGCAACGGCTACATCGCCATCGCCCTGCTGCTGCTCGGCATGGCGCTGCCCGCGCTGCGACCCCAACCGGCCTACGGCCCCGCCGGCACGAACCGCCTCCACGAAGCGGCGGCGCAACGTATCCGACGGCTCCATCTCCCGCCCGACGCGGAGGCCGTCGCGCTGGCGATGGCCGCAGGCGACCAGACGGAGCTGACACCCGAGCGGCGTGCGCCCTACGCCCGCACGGGAACGGCACACGTGCTGGCCGTATCGGGGCTTCACGTGGGGATGGTTTTCCTCTACGTCAATCTGCTGCTGGGAGCCCTCGCGCTGCTGCACCGAGGCCATCTCCTGCGCAATGCGGCGGCCATCGCCATCATCTGGCTCTTCGCCGCGGCGGCGGGGCTGTCGCCCGGCACGATCCGCGCCGCCGTGATGTTCACGGCCCTGCAACTGGCGCTGGCCACGACGTCGCGCTACGCAGGCGTCAACATCCTCTCCGCGGCGGCCTTCGGGATGCTGCTGTGGCGGCCGTCCTACCTCTTCCACGTCGGGTTCCAGCTGTCGTTCCTCTCCGTGGCGGCGATCCTCCCTATGGGGTATCCCGCTCTACCGGCGGCTGCGCGCACGCCGTGGCGGGCGGCGAACGCCGCGGTGGGAATGCTCGTCGTCGGCGCGGTCGCCTCGACGGCGACGGCGCCGCTCGTATCCTACTGCTTCGGGCAGATCCCGCTCGTCGGACTGGCGGTCAATCCGCCCGTCATCCTGCTCACCTACGGGGTGGTCGGGGTATCGCTGCTGTGGCTGGCGATCCCCTGGCCGCCCCTTTCGGTCGTCGTCCGTCCGCTGCTCGAAGGGCTGCTGTGGCTGCAAAACCGGCTGGTCGCCGAAGCGGCCGCCCTGCCCTGTGCCGCGATCGACTACCGGATGACGGCGGCGCAGACCGCCGTGGTCTATCTCTTTTTCGTAATTTTCACCCTCGTGGCATATCGTCCATGGCGGAAAAATCGGTAACTTTGCCCGCATGACACGCGAAGAGTTCGATACGTTGTGCCGCGACGACGTGCGGCGCGCCGTGGAGGAGAATCTCGGCCGCGATCCGCTGGCCGTGGCGCTCGACCGGCGCACGTCCTACGCCGCACTGGTGGCCACGCAGGTCAAATACCTCGAACGCGCCCGCACGAAACTCCCCTCCTACTACGCCGCACGCTGCATCCTGCCGCCGCGCGCCTTCGAACAGGCGTCGAGCGAGGCGTGCGCCGCACACAAGGAGCCGGCGGGCGACGCGGCGCTCGATCTGACCTGCGGGCTGGGCGTCGACGCGCTGGCGTTGGGCCGCCGCTTCCGGCGCGTCGTGGCGCTCGAACGCGATCCCGTGCTGGCGGCCGTCGCGGCCCGCAACCTGCGGCTGCTGGGCGCCGCGAACGTGGAGGTGGTCTGCGCTTCGGCCGAGGAGTACCTCGCCGCGACGACCGAGCGGTTCGACTGGGTGGCGGCCGACCCCGACCGCCGCAGCCGGACGGGGCGCAAACTCGTCCGGCTCGAAGAGTGTTCGCCCGACATCCTGCGGCTGCTGCCCGCCGTGCGGCGCGTCGGCGCGCGCCTCTGCCTGAAAAACTCGCCGCTGTTCGACGTCGACGAAGCGCTGCGGCTCTTCCCGACGGCCCGCATCGAGGCCGTATCGGTGCACGGCGAATGCAAGGAGCTGCTCGTCTACGACGACGGCACGGGGCCGCTGCTGCGGGCCACGGCGCTCGGCGGGGGCAGCGTGACACTTCCGCCCGCCACGGCTCCCACACCGCCGCCACCGCCGTTCGACCCGACGGCCTACGCCTACCTCTTCCTGCCCGACGTGGCGTTGCAGAAGATGCGCCTCGTGCGGCGGGCGCTCGAAGGGCGGGCCGACGTGTGGAGCGAGAACGGATTCGCCTTCGCCCGCCGACCGGTCGAGGGCGTTCCGGGGCGGACGCTGGCCATCGGCGCGATCGGGCCGTTCGACGCGAAGGCGCTGCGGCGCGAGCTGCGCGGCGAGGGCATCGAAATCTTCAAACGCGACTTCCCGCTCACGCCGGAGGAGATCCACGCCCGCACGGGGACGCATGCAGGCAGCCGGCAACGGCTGGCCTTCACCCGCATCGGCGGCAAGCTGTGGACGATCCGTCTGGCGGCCGACGCACCCGAAACGGGGAGGGAGGGATAAGGCGAGCGTCCGACCGCTCCGGCCGCAACTGCGGTTCGCCGCCGGCGGCAGGTAGTGCACGAGCAGGGAGCGCATTGCAGTCCGCCGCATGGGGCGGCGGCGAACTGCCGACATCGCCCGGCGATGTCAGACATCGGATTCAGAAAATAAAAAATGCGGATACGCATAATTTAAGGAAATACAATGGACGACGTAAGACTGGACAAATACCTGTGGGCGGTGCGCATCTTCAAGACGCGCAGCGACGCCGCCGAGGCGATCCGCACCAACCGCGTGACGGTGGGCGGCGCGACGTGCAAACCCTCGCGCGAGGTGCGCATCGGCGACGTGATCGCCGTGAAGCGGATGCCCGTGGTCTATCAGTACAAGGTGCTCGACCTGGTGACGAGCCGCCAGCCGGCCAAGAACGTGCCGGCCTATTGTCTGAACATCACCCCGCAGGAGGAACTGGACAAGCTCGACGCGCCGCGCGAGACGATCTTCGTCTTCCGCGACCGCGGCACGGGGCGCCCGACCAAAAAGGAGCGGCGCGAACTGGATTCGCTGATGGACAACATGCTTTACGAGGAGGAGTAACCGATGCGACCCGAACGACTTCTTCTGATATCCTCGCCGTGGCCGAACGGCTCAAATGCAATATGCGCCACTCGTGGACGTCGACGGGCCGCCGCGAAAGCGTGGCGGAGCACAGCTGGCGGCTGGCGCTCATGGCGCTGCTGGTGGCCGACGAGTTCCCGACGTGGACTGCGGCCGCGTGGTGCGCATGTGTCTGGTGCACGACCTGGGCGAAGCCTTCACGGGCGACATTCCCGCCTTCGAGAAACGGCGGCAGGACGAAACGCACGAGGCGGCGCTGCTCGCCCGCTGGGTAGAGACCCTGCCCGAACCGCTGCGCGCCGAATGGCGGTCGCTCTATGCCGAAATGGAGGCGCTGGCCACGCCCGGAAGCCCGGCTCTACAAAGCGCTCGACAAACTCGAAGCGGTGATCCAGCACAACGAGGCCGACATCGCCACGTGGCTGCCGCTCGAATACGACCTCAACATCGCCTACGGTGCCGACGAGGTGGCGTGGAACGGCTACCTGCGACGGCTCAAAGAGGCCGCCAACGAAATCAGCCGGCAGAAAATCGCCGAGGCGCGTCGTCAGGCGCCCGGACGACGCGGGAAATAGCCGAGGCTGTCCGACGGGGTGCGCAGCGCTGTGCACCGCAGTTTGCAGAGTCTCAGCAAAAGTTGTACGTTTTGGCAGGCCTTCGGCCTGCACGAATGTGCTTCGGAACCATTCCGAACCTTTTCTTTGGCGTTTCCTGCAAGCAGCGGGTTTACCACCTTTTGGCACTTTTGGCACCAAAAGGTGACTGTCGTCTGTGCCTAAAAGCGTCCGCCAGGCGCAAAACCGCCAAGGGGACTGACCGTCGTCTGTGCCTAAAACGCTACGCGGCAAGCTCGCGCTCGCGTTTTTCGACGGCGCCGCTGACGGTCGTTCTGTTTCCCGCGTTTTCGCAAGGCGGAGTTCGTGGTGCGCTATCGCGCAACCGTGATTATTGATTTTCCACACATGGCACACGCGAGTTGGCTGCATGCCGAGGTATTGCCGATCTTGCGGGACGCAAGCCTGCGGAGCCGGTAGTTATTCTGATCACGCCGCAACCGAATCCTGCGCAATGTCTCCATCGGGCGACACTCGATCCAGTTGATGCTGCATCCAGAAATATCCAACTCTTCGAGCAGGTTCCCCTGACAAGAGAGCGTATAGATCTCCGGCGGAAGTACAAGCGTCGTCAACCGGTTGTCGCTGCAATCTATTTCTGCATATCGGTTCCCGTTGCACCGAGAAAAGTCGAGCGACGTAAGCGCCGTTCCGGTGCACCGGAAATCTCCCACATAGCGGAACGCATCCATATTCAGCATTGTAAGGTTCGAGCAGTTACAGCAATCAAAGTTCATCACCTGTCCCGACCCATCGATGCACTTCAAGCGGCCGCAATCGGAAACAGCCAGCTTCCCAATCTTGACATACCCCTTCACCTCCAACCGTTCGAGCGGGAGTTTACGGAGTTCCACACTCGACAACTCGGTTTCGGGCAATGTCAATTCTCTCAACGGCATGTCGGTCAAGGTCAGATACATCAATTGATGGCAGCCGCTCAAATCGAGCGAGGTGAAATCTACGTCGTTCAACGCAAACGATATAAGCAGATCCGAGTCCCCGAACACAATCTCAGAGATCCGACTGTGAGTGATCGATAAATGACTCAGTTGCTTGAACTCCGACAGGTCGAGCCGGACACAAGGCAATCCCCCACAATGCAGTTCATACAATTTCTCATGATGACGCAGATCCGACGTGACGAGGCAGGAACAGTCGAGTAACTCCAAATCGGGACAGGCATCGACATTCAGCTCGGTCATCGAGCGACACAAGCCGGTTGGAACTGCAATCGAGTTTTTTCAGTGCCGCGGTGCGCGGCAACCGTAAACATTCCAGCTCACAGGTCTCGCATATGAGCAATTCGAGCGCCGAACAGCCGCCCGCATCGAGCGAGACGAGCGGATTGAAATAACACCAGAGCCGGCGCAAACGGGGATTTCCCGATACGTCGAGCGAGGTGAGATTTTGACTGGAACAGTCCAACGTTTCGAGGTTGGCGAAATAGTGCAATCCTTCGAGGCTCGATATCGTCTTCCCATAAGTCTTATATGACGGACAGCGGATCTTGGTCACGGCCAGCGCCTCCTCGCGCGAAATCGCGCCGTCGCCATCGGTGTCGGCAATGCGCAGACACAGCGTCCGGAACTCCCTGTCGGGGATCGCATCGGCCACATTCGGCGGATAATCGGCGGCGGCGTAACCGGCCAGGCTCATCATCAGCACAAAAAGGCCCGACAGCAGGATACTTCTCTTTTTCATGGTCGCGCGATTTGATTTATTCGACATATTCGATTTCTACAAGGTGTGAATAATCCTTGTTGTTCTCATCGTAAATCTTCAATTCTCTCAACTGCGACAAACCTTTCCGTAAGCGGATTTTCGCAAGAGCAGATTCAGCGAATGTCAATACCGTAAGTGACTCCAACTTCGGACAACCGCTCAGATCGAGCACCGCATCCGGATAGAAATTACAATAGAGCTCTTTCAGATTGACTGCGCCGGCAAGCAAGGTATCATAACAGCCGGCATTGGCAGCCGCGATATTCAGATATTGCAAGTGCGAAGGATCGGGCAGATCGACCGACGTCAGCGTCACCTCTTCAAGCACAGCGGCAGAGGTCAGCAATTCCTGCACGTTTCCGCACCCGGATAGATCGAGTTCCTCGAGATTGCAGGAGAAAAGAAACTCGATCGCAAGAGGTGCATTTCCGATCGGTCCTCGTAGGCAGGTCATTTTCGTCGGACAAGAAAACCGCACTTTTTCGAGTCGGGCATTATAACGTAAATCGAGACTCGGGACATCGCATTCACCCCAATACAGCGTTTCGAGATTCCTGAAATATTCAATCCCTTCAAATGAGCGAATATATCGTAGTATAATTAGTCATGGAAGTTACCGCCAGCACCTCGTCCTTCGACAGACGACCGTCCTTGTCCCTGTCATACCGTTCCAGACAGTATTCACGGAACCCCTCGTCGGGAATCGCCGTAGCCACGTCGTCGGGCCAGACGAGCGGCGGCAACTGAGGATCGGGCTGTTCGTCGTCGTCGGAACAGCCGGCAAGCAGCGCCAGACACAACAGCAAGCAGAGGGTTTTCCAAGAGAAATAAGGTTTCATAGGCTATGGATTCAGGGAGTTCGCAGCACGATCCGCCGCGGGAAACACGGCAGCGAAAGGGTTCCGCCCCTCCAAAGTGGGGGGGGGAAGGTGCCGGGGCCGACCCGATCGCCGGATCGGCCCCATCGGCATCGGAGACAATACACGTCGGCGTGATCGTTCCATCAGAGAGGGTGGTTTTGGGTTGGTTATCACAAATATACGAAACAATTTCCCGATTCTGCAACTTTTTCCGCAAAAAAATCGGGGGGGGGTAAATTATTCCATTCGGACATGTAAATAAGACATACAGACTTTTCGAGCCATACGTTCATCCGGTGTCGTCCGGCAAGAGAGCGGCCGCAGCCGTCGGGTGCCTGTCCCGACGGCCGCGGCGAACCGGAACGAACCGCTCCGTCAAAGGGGCCTGCGCACGACGTAGATCCAGTCGTCGGGCAGTGCGTAGCGCCGCCGCTCCTCCGCGCTGAAACGGGCCGCATAGTCGATCTCGCGAACTTCGAACCCCGCTTCGTGCAACCGCCCGCCGTAGTCGCGGCCATAGATGCGCCGATGGTCGTACTGCCCGAAAATACGGGTGCGCTCCTCGGGATCGGTGATCGAATCGTCCTCGAAGGTCGCAGCGCGCGACCGGTCGACGGGCGAGAGCAGGATGCCCCAGCCGCCCGGACGCAGGATGCGGTAGAACTCGCCGAGCGCACGGCGGTCGTCGGCGACGTGTTCGAGCAGATGGTTGCAGATCAGCACGTCGTAGGAGGCATCGGGAAGAGGGATTTGCAACACGTCGAAATGCAGTTCGGCCAGCGGGCTCTCCAAATCGGCCGTCGTATAGTCGGCCGCCCTGTGCCGCAGCCGCTTCATCAGACAGACTTCGGGGGCGATATGCAGGATCCGCTGCGGCCGGCGCAGCAGGTCGGTTTCGCGCGTGAGGTAGAGCCACAGCAGCCGGTGCCGCTCCAACGACAGGCACGACGGACAGAGCGCATCGGCACGCGGCGCGACGTAGCCGTAGGGCAGGAACCGACGGCGGCGCGCACCGCACACGGGGCATTCGCGGCCGCGCCCCACGTAGAAAAAGGCCCGCGACCGGCACCGCCCACCCTGCAAGGCGTTGCAGGAGGGGCCGCGGCACATGGTTGAGCGCCCAACGGATCAGCCGCTTCATTCTCCGGTGATCTTTTTCACGTCGGACTCGGCCTTCAAGAGCCGTTTGCGGCAGAAGGCGATGAGCGTCGTGGCGCGCCTGACCTCGGCGGCCAGCGCGTCGACCGACATCTCCCTCGTTGCGGAATTTGGCGAGGATGGCCTCGATCTCGGCCATCGCTTCGTCATAGGTGAGTTCCTTTTTATCCATCGTTCTATCGTTTTTTCTTCGTACATGCGACCACCGCGGCCTGCCTGCCCTCGCCGTCGGCCAGCGTAATGTCGAGCCGGTCGCCCGGCGCGAGCCCCCTCGGCGCTGCGCAACGCCCGCCGCCGCGGCGGACGACGGCGAACCCGCGCCGCAGCACCCGTTCGACCGAGTAGCTCAGCAGCAGCTCCTGAAGCGGCCGCGAGCCGGCGGTCGTGCCCGCGCAGCAGATCGGCCGGAGCCGCGAGCAGCGTCTCTTCCGCCCGGTCGAGGCGGCTCCGCCCCTCCTGCAACAACCGCTGGCTCTGCTGTGCGAGAGCCGCGCCGAGCCGTTCCAGTCCGACCGCCGCCGAATGCGTGATCGCCAGCGCCGCATTTCCTAACTGCAATCCGGCCCACGCCAGATAGCCGTCGGCCTGCGCCATCCGTTCGACGAGCCACGCCGCCACGGCCGTCGGCGTTTTGAGCGCCGTATGCGCCACCAGATCGGCGACGCTCGTATCCTTGTCGTGCCCGATGCCCGTCACCACCGGCAGCGGAAACTGCGCCACGTGGTTGCACAGGCGATAGGCGTTGAAACAGTTCAGGTCGCTCGACGACCCGCCGCCGCGGATCATCACCACGGCGTCGAACGCCTCCCCGGCAGCGGCGATGCGGCTGAGCGCGTCGACGATCGAATCTTCGGCCGCCGCGCCCTGCACGACGGCGTCGAAGAGCGTGAGACAGAAGCGATAGGGGCTTTTAGCCAGTTCGTTGCAGAAATCCTGATACCCGGCCGCACGGCTGCTCGACACCACGGCGATGCGCTGCACGACGGCAGGCATCGCCTGCTGCCGGTTCATCTCCCACACCCCTTCGGCCTGCAAGCGGGCGATGGTCTGCTGCCGCTGCCGCTCCATGTCGCCCAGCGTGTAGGCCGGATCGACGTCGAGCAGTTGCAGCGAGAAGCCGTAGAGTTCGTGGTAGTTCACCGTCGCTTTGGCCAGTATGCGCATGCCGGCGGCGAGCCGCTGCCCCGTCTCGGCCTCGAAATAGGCGGCGATGCGCGCGTACTGCGACCGCCAGATCACGGCGCGCGCCTGCGCTTTGGGAACGCCGTCGCCCTCCCCCTTCTCGACCAGTTCGAGGTAGCAGTGCCCCGAATAGTTGACCTTGACCTCCGCGATCTCGGCGCTCACCCACAACGGCAGTGCGAAACGCTCTTTCGAGCGCCTGCCGCACGCGGCGCTGCAACTCGGACAGCGTGATGTACTGCGCAGCGATCATCGGTTACTTCAACTCCTCCTTCGTAAAGGGTACGTCGACCTCGCCGATGGCATAGCAGGCGATGTCGTAGGGGTTGTAGTGGAAGACGATCCCTTCGGGCGTGACCTCGAAATTCTCGGTCGGGGCGATCGTTTCGGGAAAGAAACCCCGCTGGGCGAGCTCCTCGTCATCGGCGGCACCGTACTGCTCGCGGAGCTTCGCCTTGATCCGCTCGGTGAGCCGGGGAAGCTGCTCCTCCGGAAAGAGGTCGCCGAGCGAGAGTTCGTAACCGCCCTTCGTCCAATAATTGTGGTACTCGGTCGTGCGCATACCGTGCGCACCGCCCGTATAGCTCTCGCGGCGGATCGTGTAGACCGTGAGCGTATCGACCGGCGCCTGAGCGGCCGCGACGCTGAGCGAATAGCGCATGTCGGGCATGTAGAGCGTATCGCAGGCATTGTCGGCGGCGAACCGTTCGATAAAACGGCGTGCGGCCTCCTCGGCCGTCCCCGTGAAATCTTCGAGTGTGAAGAAGTAGTTGACGTTGGCGTTCTCGATGGCTGCGAGCGCCTCGCTGCGGTCGGCGTTGGCGATCGTGAGGAAGCGGTACGACAGATCGCACGGCACCGCCCCGCACCGGACGACCGTATCGAGCGACCGCTCGGCGAATTGCGGCGCGGCCGCACGCCGGCAGCAGCCGGCCATCCCCGCGGCAAAGGCCGCCAGAAGAACGAGAGCAGGTAATTTCATAAGGCGTGGTCTTCAAAAATTAACACCCGTAAAGGTAGCACAAATAATAGGGAAAAAGGTGCGAACGACGATTTTTTCCGAAAAATTTTGGAGATTCGGATTAATGTATTACTTTTGCACCCACAATCGGTGGATTCATCTAAGGGTTAGGATACATGCCTCTCACGCATGACATAGGGGTTCGAATCCCCTATCCACTACGCAGGACGATCGCTACGGCGGTCGTCTTTTTTTTGTGCGGGGACGATACGGGGAGTCGGGCAGGAGACGCCCCGCGGGTTCGGACAAACGGAGCAGCGAGGGCGGAACAAAGGGTAGCTCGTTTCGCCGAACGCGACATTCGAAGAGAGGCGCGGCGCGCCTCCATCCGCCAAGACGAGCGGCCGGAGGCTCCGGCCGCTCGTCTTCTTTCGGGAGACTCCATCCCGCCCGCCTCCGAACGATCATGCGAAAAAGAGCGTAAACGTCACCTTGCCGTCGACATTGGAGGTCAGGCGCAGCGATCCGCCGTGCAGCTGCATGATGCGCCGCGATACGCTCAATCCGATCCCCGACCCGTCGGGCTTGGTCGTGAAGAAGGGCGTGAAGATATTGTCGGAGACTTCGGCGGGAATGGCGGCGCCGTTGTCGCCGAAGTCGATCCGCACGGTTTCGTCGGCCGAAATGCGCGCCACGACCTCGATGCGGCCATCGGAGAGCCCCTCCGCTGCTTCGCGGGCATTCTTCAACAGGTTCACCGCCACCTGTTCGACCAGCCCCTCGTCCGCGTAGATCAGCATCTGCGACGGTTCGACGTCGAGCCGCACCACATCGGAAACCCCTGCCAGCATGACGGCCCGTTCGAGCATCCCGCGCACCTCGAATGCCGATTTCCGAGGTTCGGGAATACGTGTGAAACGCCGGAACGTCTCGACGAAAGCCGTCAGACGGCGGCTCGTCGAAGAGATCGTATCCAACCCGCGCTCCACATCGGCATCCAGCCGCCGGCCGAGATGCAGCAGCGTATCGCTCAGCGAGGTGATGGGCGCCAGCGAGTTCATGATCTCGTGCGTCAGAATTCGGGTGAGCTTGCTCCACGACTCGACCTGCACCGCACTCAGATAGTCGTCGATGTCGCTCACGGCCACGACGCGAAGATGCCGCCGGTCGAGCGTGATCTCCAGGAACAGGTCAACGACAGATTGACCTCGCCGCTTTCGGTCCGGCACCGCACGCGCAGACGCTCGCCGGAACGGATCGCCGTCAGCGCGCGACAGGCTTCGGGCAACAGCGGCTCCACCTGCCGCACATGCGTCATCCGCGGCAGACCGAAGATACGCAGCGCCTCGTCGTTGACCTGGTAGACGCTGCCCCTGTCGTCGACGGTCAGCAGCCCCGTGCGGGCGCACTCCATGATGAGCCTGTAATAGCGTTCGCGTTCCTCGGCGCGCAGCTTGGCCCGCACGATGATCTCGCGGATACGGTTCAACGCCACGTTGAGCGCCCGTTCGCCGCCGGAGGCCGCACCCTCGCAGAAACGGAAATTCAGATCGTTGTTTTCGACGGCATCGAGCAGAAAGGTCACACGGCGCATCGACGCGTCGTACAACCGCACGAGCCGGTAGACCGCGATGCCGCCGAACGGCAGAAGCAGCAGGGCGAAGGCATAACGCCCCGTCGCCGACAACGCAGCGGCAGCGGCCGTCACGGCGATCAGCACGACGACGTGGGATACCAGACGGAAGAGATCGCCACCGTATTTCATAAGCCGTAGCGTTTGATTTTGTTATAGAGCGTCTGCCGCGTGACCCCCAACTGCTGCGCTACGGCCGAGAGATTGCCGCCGTGGCGTTCCATCGCCTGTTCGATCATCGCACGCTCCATCTCTTCGAAGGTGGTGAACGCCGCGGGCGACGGCCCCTGCGCGACGGGGCGCAACAGCAGCGTCGCCGGCGATATTTCCGTTCCGTCGCACAGGATAACCGCCTTCTCGACGGTATGCTGCAACTCGCGGATATTGCCCGCCCACGCATGAGCGACCAACTCGTGCTGCGCCGCCGCATCGAAATCGCGGATCGGTTTCCGGTACTTGCCGGCATAACGCACGAGAAACGTCCGCGCCAGCAACAGAATATCCTCGCGGCGTTGGCGCAGGGGCGGCAGATCGATGTGAATGGTATTGATACGGTAGAGCAGGTCTTCGCGGAACGAGCCTCCGGCCGTCATCCCGAACAGATCGCGGTTGGTCGCCGAGATGAGCCGGCAGTCGACCTTCACGGGCAGATTGCTGCCCACGCGGACGATCGCGCCGCTTTGCAGCGCCGTCAGCAGTTTCGGTTGCAGATGCAGCGGCAGGTTGCCGATCTCATCGAGGAAGAGCGTACCGCCGTCGGCGACCTCGAACTTTCCGGCGCGGTCGGTGCGCGCATCGGTGAAGGCACCCTTCACGTGGCCGAACAGTTCGCTTTCGAACAGCGTCTCGGGCACGGCACCCATATCCACGGCCACCATCGGACCGCCACCGCGATGCGAGCGGCGGTGGATCTCGCGCGCCAGCATCTCCTTGCCCGTACCGTTTTCCCCCGTAATGAGGATATTGGCATCGGTCGCCGCGACCTTTTCGACGATCTCGCGGATACGTTCCATCGCAGGACTCGTCCCCCAGAACATCGGCTCGTCGACCGTCAGTTCGCGCCGGATCTCCCGCAGCCGTTTCACCTCGCGCTGCGAACGGGCCAGCTCGCAGGCGTTGCGCAGCGAGGCGACCAGCCGCTCATTATCCCAGGGCTTGACCACGAAATCGACCGCACCGTCGCGCATGGACCGCACTGCCAGATCGATATCGGCATAGGCCGTAAAGAGAACGACCTTCACGTCGGGACGTATGTCACGAATCCGCCGCAGCCAGTAGATGCCCTCGTTGCCGTTGTTGACGCCGGCCGTGAAATTCATGTCGAGCAACACGGCGTCCACCGCCTCGCCGCGCAGCGCGGTATCGAGCAGTTTGGGCGAAGTCAACGTCGTCACCTTCGCAAAATGACGCTCCAGCAACAGCCGCAAAGCACCCAGAATGCTGCTGTTGTCATCCACGATCAATAAATTACCCTCTTTCGCCATCGTACAGCGTTGGTTTGCGGCAGTCGTTTTCCCGCCCCGGCACAAGCCCGAATAGCTCCGGAATTGCACCCGGCTCGACGAAACCGCCCGTCTTTCCGGTAAAAGTAACTCTTTTCGGTGAAAAACCGGCAAAGACTGTCTACTTTTTTTACATCCCTGTCCATTATTTTTACACCTTCGCAACCGCTTTATCACGACAAACACTTGATTACAAAGCAATTTAAACGATTGGCATCGAATTGGCAGCTTCGGTGAGCAAACCAAGAATACGAGAAAAAGATGCTGAAACTATCGTTTTCGATCGTCATACTGTCTATTTTATTGACACCCTCCGTCGCCCGACAGCGGATCGCCGCATCCGAAACGCCGCCGGCTGCCGATACGGTCGCACGAACGGAACCGCCCGCGTCGGACGGAACGACGACACTCCCCGTCCTGCCGCGGACACCGTATCCGCAATGACGCTCGATGCCTGCATGGCCTACGCCGTCGAACACAATCCCAACGTCCGACAGCAGATCTATGCGAACCGCAACTACCGCCAGGAGCATATCGCATCGATCGCCGCACTGGTTCCCTCGATCAGCGCATCCGCCAGCGCCACGACCAGTTTCGGCCGTTCGGTCGACCCCGAAACCAATACCTACACCACCGTCGCCAATCTCGACAACTCGTACAGCCTGTCGGGGCAGATTCCCGTTTTCGCAGGATTGTCGGGAATCAACACCGTGCGGGCGGCACGTGTCATGCGGCTCATGGGCATCGAGGAGCTGCAACAGGCCCGCGACGAAGCGGCGCTGAACGCCATGCAGGCCTACTTCGACGTGGTGTACTACACCAAAAGCGTCCGGCTGGCACGCGAACAGCGGCAGACGAGCGCCGCCAATCTGCGCAAGAGCCGCAAACTCTACGAACTGGGGTTGAAAAAGCGCCGCCGACGTGGCGGAGATCGAATCGCAATGCGCCTCGGACGATTTTCTGCTCACGCAGCAGGAGAACAATCTCGCGCTGGCCAAAATCTCGCTCTGCGAAGCGATGAACTATCCTTCGGGCAGCTGTCCGGAGATCGTCGCCGAGATCGCCGTCGGCACCCCTGCCGGCGCGGCCGCCTACGGAGAGGTACTGGCCTACGCCCTCGAAAAGCACCCCAAAGCGCAGCAGGCAGCCTACAACGTGCAGCAGATGCGACTCAAATACTCCGTCGCAAAGGGAAAATACTACCCGTCTGTTTCGGTAGGCGGCGGCTACTCGACCAACTTCTTCATGAGCCTCGACGACCGTTCGCTCTACGCCCCGTTCGGCAGCCAGCTCCGCGACAACCGGGGTTATTACTTCTCGGCGCGGCTCTCGATCCCGATCTTCGGGGGACTGACCAAGCGTACCTCGGTCAATCGGGCACGCAACAACTGGCGGATCGCCGAATTGCAGCGCGACGCGACGCTGCGCACGCTGCAAAGCGAGGTGGCGCAAGCCTACCAGCAGATGCTGGGTGCGGGCAAGGAGTTCGTACAAGCCTCCAAGAAAGCGGAAGCCGCACGGCTGGCCTACAGAAGCCGTCGCCGGCAAGTACGAACGGGGCATGGTCTCGGCGCTCGACCTGCAAACGGCCTCCGACAAGCTGCTGCAAGCCCGCGCCGAACGGATTCGCACCCGCCTGCAATACATCATCAAAACCCGATTGGTGGAGTACTACAACGGCGAGCCGTTGATCCGCTGACACATAAACGACTACAATGGATATTCAGATCGAACGAAAAAAAAGGACTTCGCATCCTGTTCGCCAAACGGAGTCTCCCCTATTGGGGCGGTATGCTCTTCCTGCTCTTCGCCGCATGGCTGTTGCTGCGCGACAACGCCTCGACGCTGCGTGTCGATGCCGGCACGCTCTCGGTCGCCGAAGTGACGCAGGGCGATTTCAACGACTACATCCGCGTGACGGGACAGGTCGAACCCATTACGACGGTTCAACTGAGTCCGCTCGAAGCGGGTGTCGTCGAACGACTCGTGGTCGAGGAGGGAGCCTCGGTCCGCAGGGGCGACGTGCTGGTGGAGCTGAGCAACCCTTCGCTAACGCTCGAAATTCTCAACAGCGAAGCCGAACTGGCCGAGAAGCAGAACCTGCTGCGCAACACGCTCATCTCGATGGAGCAGGAAAGCTCACCCTGCGGCAGAACAAGGCGCAGCTCGATCTCGACGTGGCACGCAAGCGGCGCGCCTTCGAACAGAACGACGAACTCTACGCACACCGGCTCATCGCCCGCGAAGAGTGGTTACAGGCCAAGGAGGACTGGGAGCTGGCCGAGAAACAACGCGAGCTGAACATCGAGCGGCAGATACAGGATTCGCTCTACCGCACCGTGCAGGTCGAACAGATGGAAGATAATCTGGCCAACATGCGGCGCAACATGCAGCTCATCCGCCAGCGCATCGGCAACCTCGCCGTCAAATCGCCGATCGACGGCGAGATCGGCCTGCTGGACGTCGTGTTGGGACAGTCGGTCGCATCGGGCCAGAAGATCGGACAGGTCAACGACCTCTCGGACTTCAAGGTCGAGGCGCAGATCGACGAAATCTATATCGACCGCGTCCGCACAGGCCTCGAAGCCTCCTTCGAACGGCAGGACTCCAACTATCGCATGCGGCTGCGCAAAGTCTATCCCGAGGTGCGCAACAACGTATTCCGCGCCGATTTCAACTTCACGGGAGCCTATCCGGCCAATATCCGCAGCGGGCAGACCTACTACCTGCATCTGCAACTGGGACAACCCACCGAAGCGGTTCTCGTCCCGCGCGGCACCTTCTACCAAACCACGGGCGGCGCATGGATCTACGTCCTCTCGCCCGAAGGCGACCGCGCCTACAAGCGGCCGATCCGCATCGGCCGCCAGAATCCGGCAGTATTACGAGGTGCTCGAAGGACTGCAACCGGGCGAGCGGGTCATCGTCTCGGGCTACGAGTCCTACGGCGCCAACGACGTACTGCTGCTGAACCGCCGAATAAAATAACTCCGACCATCCAAAACAACGCTTTCGTCAAGCCGAACGCAGATCCGAACTTTGTTCGGACTATGCCGAGGCGGGAAAAAACGAAAAAATGAAATTCAACCATTATGTTCCGGCAACTCGACTTCCGTTCGTTTTTTCAACTTCCTGGGGCGCAACAAGCTCTACACGGCCATCAACATCTTCGGCCTCTCGCTGTCGCTCATGTTCGTCATCCTGATCGCGGACTACACCGTCCGGCAGCTCACCGTCGACAGCTTCCACTCCGAAGGCCAGCAGTATCTACGTCGTAAGCAACGAAAACACCGTCGCCAGCGCCTATTTCCTACAAAAGCATCTTCTGGACCGCTACCCCGAGATCGAAGCCACCTGCGCCGTATCGTTCGAAGATCACCATACCGTAGAGGCGGACGGCAAGCTGGCACTGGCCGACGTACTCTACGCCGACACGACCTTCTTCCGCATCTTCGACTTCGAACTGGCCGCCGGCGACAGGCGGCAGGCGCTCGCCGCACGCGACAACGTCGTCCTCTCCGAATCGTTCGCGCGCCGGATGTTCGGCGACGCCGATCCCGTGGGGCGTTCGCTCGTCGCCGAGGGGAAGAGCTACACCGTCAGCGCCGTGATGCGCGATATCGAGCGTTCGGTCATCCCGCCGGTCGACCTGCTCTACCGCGGCGATCTACTGACGAAGAAGAACAATAACAACGAAAGCATGAGCAATGCCGGGTCGTGCTGCACCTTTCTGCTGGCACGCGAAGGGGCCGACCTGCGGGCCAAAATCCCCGATATGCTCGACTATCTCAAAACGATCTATTGGCCTTACACCCGCGGCATTTACCGGCAGGTAACGCTCCTGCCCCTGCGGGAGGTCTATTTTTCGTCCCTCAACAGCTACGGAACCTCTCGTCGGGCAACCGCTCGTTCGTGACGATCCTCATGGCAATCGGCATCGTCATCCTGCTCTTCGCCGTCATCAACTACGTCAACCTGACGGCCGCACAGACCGGATTCCGCGCCAAGGAGATGTGCGGAGGTGCTGCCGGAGGATAAGGCCGCCTTTGTCCTGCGACGCAAAAGCCGAGGGGCCAGTGGTGATGATCGGCGACGGCATCAACGATTCGCCCGCTTTGTGATATCGGCATCGCCATCCACGGCCATCAATGATGTGACCATCCGCGCGGATAGTCTGGAAGAGCCTTGTGCCAACGCCCTGGCGGGTGGGCAGCAGTATCGATGATGACGAACCTGTTGGGC